>Ga0334882_1001661_pt1 | contig 25656 bp, 9 predicted proteins | sample GraSluR1_MG_5_FD_207226 | JGI IMG/M metagenome (GOLD analysis project Ga0334882, IMG submission 207226) | Sludge microbial communities from methane-producing bioreactor in Wageningen University, Netherlands - Granular Sludge_15_04-R1 | ecosystem: Engineered > Bioreactor > Anaerobic > Unclassified...
CAAACGGATACTTTCCGGAGAAATATCTCCTGATATGGCCAGAGAATTGTTGGAAAATGGCAAAACCAGCCAGGCTATCTGGTTTAGGTCCAATCAAGGCAAACGATTTCAGGCATACCTAAAGTTAGAAAATGATGAAATCCGTTTCGAATTCATAAATCATGAAGAGATACTCAATCAAGAACCTTGCGGATGCTGTCCCAAATGTAAATCAGAAGTTCTGGAAAAAGCCCGGGCATTTCAGTGTCGGAACGAAGAATGCACTTTTAAAATCAGCAAAAATATTTTAGGTAGAATCATGAAACGGGAAGAAGTAATAGATCTTCTCAAAAATAAAAAAACAAAAAAGCTGAACGCTTTCTGGTCCAAAAAGAAAAAGCCATTTTCTGCTTATCTGGTGCTTAATGAAGATGGAAGCATCCGCTTTGACTTTGGATAGGAAATAGCTATGCTTTTTCTTGACAAAGAGGTAAAAATTTATATGATTTCACTGTATAGTTATGGTCGTTATTTTGGTTTATTGAGGGAGGACGCATGAAGTATATAAAAAAGTGGTTGGTTTTATTTATTGCCTTTTTGCTACTTATTCCACTGGGCGTTCACAAAGGAATAGCCAATCCATCGGATAACCCCGAGCGGCTTTTCGATATCAGGATTGATATTCCCAATGAAAACGTAGTGAAAGAAGTCCGCAACAGCAATATTGAGATTATTGAAGAATACCCATCATACATATACGCCAGGGCTAACCAAAAACAGTTTGGTTACCTGCTGGAGCGCAAATTTCAGGCAGTCAAACTCCCTGACATGGATGCGGTTTTCCTTGCCGGACGAAGGATTTATCCTCAAAAAGACGAAAACAAATCTTTCTTTATGTATGATATTCCCCAGGGCCTCCGGGTTGAAGACTTGTTCGATTCACCCCATCGTTATTTTCTGGTCAAATTCAAAGGCCCGATGAAAAACGATTGGGCTCAGGAAATTTATTTTGCTGGTGGAGAAATTGTTGATCATTATCACTACAATAGCGCTGTAGTCCGGATTGGCAAAAATTCAGAAGCCGTACTCAAAGAGCTCCCCTTTATTACTGCCATGACAGAGTATGCCCCCTCGTTTAAAATGCCTTTCAGCTATTCCATCAAAGATGAAAGAGTTTTTGCCTTTGCCCTGGTATGGAAAGGTGTCGACCTGGGCATGCTTAAAATTCAACTGGAACAAAAAGCCAACGCCGCAGTGATTGCTGAAATGGAAATGGAAGATTTCAGTATTGTGGTTATTTACCTCAACAAACTTGATATATACGAAGTTGCAAAAGTTCCAGATATTCAATATCTTGAATTTCCTCCTGAGTTCATGCAATTCAAGACTAATATTGGTCGCGATATCATCGGCCTTCAGTTCATTGAGCAGGGCTATAGCTGGCAAGCTTCTTTTCCTGGTCAAGCCAATCCTGGCACTCGGGATCGCCATCAGAACGTCAACACCGGAGCCAATGTCACGTTAAATGGCAACGGTGAAATTATCGCTGTTTTTGACAGTGGAGTTGACAGAGGTACTTTCACGGAAGCCAATCTGATCGAAGATTTCCGTGGTGGCGCATTATGGCCGGTAGCTTATCACTACTCCCAGGTCAAACCCCCAGGATATCCCAACAATTATTATGGCAACACCTACGCGGCAAGATATTTCGCTTTTGGCTTTGACTATGGGCCATCTCGTCGCCAGACTCCCATCAGCACCCAGACTTTCTCCGATATTTGGGGGCACGGTACCGTGGTAGCTGGCATTATTGCCGGTCGGGGTCGCGCTGGAGACAATTACCGGTATCGAGGAGTAGCCCCTGCAGCTCGGTTGCTCATTCAAAAAATCACTCCTCCCTGGACTATATATGATTACGATCCCCAGCCCCGACAAACTAACATTATGCCCCCAAGACTTGAAAAACCTGCCAAAGATCACCCCAATCTGGCCCGTCCTGCGCTTTGGGATTTAGGCGGACCCGATGGAGTCAACGAACGTTGGTATCCTTATGATGAAGTCCCTTACAAATGGGATCTGGATCCTCTTCCGGTTGACATTCCTCCAGAATCCGCTCCTCCGGAAGACTACATCAGCTTTCATGACGTTCCCCAGGTAGCTGGAGAGGTATATGGTCCTGAATTTGGCGGACTATGGAGCCCTGAAGACGGATCCGGCAATCCTCCCTATGCTCCAACTTATGCCGGAGCTGCTGGTGCCTTTTTCTACGCTCTGGTCGATGCCATGAACGACGGTGCACGTATTATGAACAACAGCTGGTGGTGGTACTACCTTCGTACCCGTGAAGGTTATATACCTGATCCTGGAGCTCCACGATTCAGCACCTACGACTATAACATGATCTCAAAAATGACCGATGCCTTCCAGTTTACTCACCAAAGTTTCCTTACCGTATGGGCTGCCGGCGACAATGGTCGCGATCGTAACAAAGACGGCCTTGCCGACATTGGGCAAAACCTTAACGAAGACTACACTTTTGGTGATCCCTGGGTTGATGGTGAAAACCAGCAGTTTTTTGCTCCTGCTCCATTAAAAAATGGAATTACAGTGGGCGCTGTTGAGAATTATCGTCCCAGTATAGTTCTTCATTATGGTACTGATGGTTCACCTTTCAGAGCCAACTATGGTTTGTTTCGCCGTACTGACCAATACCTGCCTTCCTATGGAGACTTTATTGCCAGTGACAAAGTTGCTGACGGCAACCGACCTCCAGACAAAAGAGAGAATGACTATGACCAGACCTATTTAGACAGATTTAACTTCTTAAGCGGTTACTGGAAGGATATGACCAAACTTCTCAATCCACCACCTCCTCCTCCAGCTCCACCACCCCCTGCCGATTTCCTAAAACAAACTGACGGCAAATTTGCCATGTGGGCGCTCAGTACTCGAGGACCCAGCTCTGATGGACGCATCAAACCCGATTTGGTTGCTCCGGGTAGCATGATCATAGGGCCTCAGTCCAGTTATGTTGGAAATTCTGCTGGATCCAACCCCGCATATCCTTTTGAGTATGGTTATCCCTCCGGGCACCCTGGCATTCCTACTCCCCAGCCAGCACCTTCGGGTTATGTATATATGAGTGGCACTTCGATGTCTGCTGCGTTTGTTTCCGGGGCTGCCGCTCTGGTTCGCCAATATTATCGACAGGTACACGATCTTGACAAAGAGGGTATTTTAAGCCCTTCAGCTCCTTTAATCAAAGCTACCCTGATTCATGGCGCTACCAACATGGCTGAAGAAACTTATCCCAATCAGTATGACGTTATTGAGGATGGCAATCGCATCATTAAATCACATAACGATGTTACCGCCCGACCTGACTTTAATCAGGGATGGGGACGATTGAACGTCTACAAATCCCTGTTCCCCATAGCTCCGAAGGTCCAGCGCTGGGATGATAATGTGATCGGTATTGATGAAAGTATTATTGAGTACAAAATCATTGTAGATCGCACTGATGTACCTTTTGAAGCTACTCTGGTTTGGAACGATCGTTCAGGTAATCCCAATACCTGGCCTATGCTGTTTTACGATATGGACCTTGTTGTTCTTGAACCCGGACAAAGTGGGACAATTTTCCGCGGAAATCAGTTTGGCGACCCCGAACTCAACCAAAATCCCAATTTCTCCGTACCAAATCCGCCTGGAACTGACACTCTTAACAATGTCGAACGTGTAGTAATCGAAAAACCTATCAAAGGTGAATATACCATTCAAGTTATTCCTGCAAACTTCCCCAAAGCTATTGGTCGTCAACCCATTCCTTACGCATTAATCTATTCTGGGGGATTCCGTGACATTCCTATCGAACATCCCATCCCTGTCATGAATACCCTTGGTCTGGGCTTCCTTGCAATTGCCCTACTCCTGGCTGGAGTTTTTGGTATTCGCAAAAGCTTCCATACTGTTAGATCTTAAATATTAATTTGAAAGAGCAGGTAATTGGTTTTAACCAATTACCTGCTCTTTTTTTTTCCAATGAAAAAAACCAAACAAAATAAAATTAATCCAAAAAAATTGGTTATCAACCCAAGTTTGCGCTTTATCCTGCTTTCCATTTTTATAATCAGTATCCTTGTTTTTATTTCATCACTAAATTTCATCCAACAGTTTTTAACTGCCTTTACTGCTCTAAGTTTGCATTCGATACTCAATGCTTTGGGTATTTCCGTTCGTTTGGTAGAACCCATTGTCCTTCAACTGGTTCATGGCTCCCAAATGAAGTTTTCCATTATTCCGGATTGTACGGGTATCTATCCTGCAGTGGTACTCTGTGGATTTATCTTCGCTTTTCCAGCGAATAGTCGAAAAAAGACATTGGGCATTTTTGGCGCTATCGCAGCATCATTTGTCATGAATTACCTTCGATTGGTTAGTTTAATCGCACTTGCCCAAGTATCTGTCAGAACTTTCGAGATAGCCCATTTAATTATATGGCAAAGCTCATTTATCATCCTTGTTATTGCTTATTTTCTTTGGTGGTTGCGATGGAAATAATTCGACGACTCTCTTTTGGTTTCCTGCTTCGCTTTATCGTCTGGTTTTTACTATTCCTTGCTTTATGGTCTCTTGTCTCAAGCAGTTACAGTTGGTTTAAAATGCAAACCCTGCAACAAATCCTTTCATGGATTTATCCTACACAAACTCCTTTTATCCGAAATCCAGGATTTTTGCAAGGCTTTGCAATCAGTGAATTAACCTTGCTCTCGCTAATCTTTGCCCGATGGAACAAAGTCGATCTTTCGTCCATTAAAAAATATCCCTGGACTAAAGTTTTAGGCTGTATTGCAATATTGTTTATCATAAATATTGCCAGTCAGTTGATGGAAGTTATTTCCCAACGTTCAAGTACATTTTTCCTAAATTATGCTGTTACCTGGCTACTTTCCGTGGGAGTCATTGTGCTTCCATTTCTTTGCTGGGTATGGTTGGAATCCACTTTAAAACCAGCTTAGTTATTTGTTTTTCGAGATCAAGCAGGGACTTATTATTTTGAATTATAACGTCAGCTCGTTTTTTTTGTTTCAGGATTTTTTCCTGGGCACTCATAAGCATAAAAATACGACTATCCTCTATGCCTTTATCTCTAAGCCTCTGCTGACGAACATTTTTTTTTGCATCAATATATATGATTTTGTCGCAAATTTTATGCCACCTTGCACTTATCAGCACAGCTGCATCAATTATAGTTCCATTATTGTTTGATAGATTGCGTCTGGTTACAGTTTTTAGTCGCTCTTCAATCATGGGCCAGAGAATACGCTCCAGTAAATTCAGTGAAGGGTGGTCTCTGAACACCAAATTGCCCAGCACAGTTTTATTGATTGTTCCGTCATTATGAACTATCTGAGTGCCAAAGTATTTAGTCAATATTAGCTGAGTAGTTGCTTGATCCAGCATTTGATGAACAACCATATCAGCAGAAATACAAGACCATCCAAGCTTGTTTGCCAGCATAACACTGAAAGTGCTTTTGCCAGAACCCACAGGCCCAAACACTCCAATAACTCCAGGTGTCTTACTCATGGGTGGCGTTGAGTTCTGATAGGTTGGGTCCTGATTTGAAATGCACCTTTAATGGCACCTTCAAAGCAACTGCATTTTCCATTTTTTCTTTAGCAAGAGCAATAAGGTAGTCAATCTGAGAAGGATGACTTTCCCATATCAATTCATCATGAATCTGCAACAACAAAAAGCACTTTTCATTGGATAATAATTCATCGTGCATCTGTATCATTGCTATTTTAATAATATCCGCCGAAGTGCCCTGTATAACAGTATTCACCGCCAAACGCTCCCCCAGTTGGACTAATTGTTTATTTTTACTCTTTATTTCCGGGATAGGCCGTTTTCGTTTAATCCAGGTTTCAACATAGCCACGATCAACAGCTTGCTGAATAATTTGTTCGCGAAATCTTTGAACTCCAGGATAGGTATCAAAATATCGATCAATCATGCCACTTGCTTCATTTTCGCTAACTTTAAGTGATCTGGCCAAACCAAAAGAACTCATCCCATAGATAATTCCAAAATTAATTGCCTTAGCTGCCCTTCGCTGTGAATCGCTGATTAAATCACTTTCTTTTAGATGAAATATCCTTCGAGCTGTTTGTGAATGAATATCTTTGTCCATCATAAATGATTCCTGCAATAAAACATCCTCTGAATAATGAGCTAAAACCCTTAGATCAATCTGAGAGTAATCGGCAGAAACAAAAAGCCAGTCACGATGGGATGGCACAAATACAGATCTGATAGAAACTTCATTTTCCGAATCAGCAGGAAGGTTTTGCAAATTGGGATCAACACTGGATATTCTACCAGTAGAGGGTCCTGCTTGTAAAAAAGTAGTATGGAGTTGGTGCTGATCGTCCATTTTTTGCATAAATGCGTTGACATAGGTATTCAACAATTTATTTGACTCACGATATTGCTTGATTTTTCCTATCATTGGATGCAAGCTTTGTAAGGAATCCAAAACTTCGCTATCGGTAGAATAACCTGTTTTCGTTTTTTTGATTGCAGGCAGTTTCAGCTTTTCAAATAATACAAAAGCAAGTTGCTTGGGAGAGGAAACGTTAAAGTCCATGCCAGCCATCTGATGAATTTCTTTCTGAACATGATCTATTTGCTGGCTCAGTGCTTTTTTTATGTGGTTTAACTTTTCTGCGGAAATTTTAATTCCCCGCATTTCCATGCTAAATAAAACTGATAACAAGGGTTTTTCAATTTCATTGTAAACAAAGGAAAGCCCTTCCTCATGAATTTGATCAGAAATTAACTGCCAGGATTCCATGAGCAAGATGGCTAAATTATTTGAAAATCCCTGACTGTAACGAAGTTCAAACTCTTCGATATCATAAGACTTGAGATTAGGATACAGAAGATAAAACATCAGCTGGAGGTCTTCAAAAGCGTAGTTAGCTAGCTCTTTAGCAGGTATTCCCAACAAATGCAATTGCTTTTTAATGTCAAAACCTACCAGTTGCTTGGCATGGCGCATTAATTGATGCGCAAGATTTGAGACATCATCATCAATAAAGGGCAATTGAAGATCATTTTGACGGGAATTGCCTAAAGGGCATTCCAACAAACCCGCTTCCTTATGGTAAAGATATAACTGGTTTTTTTTAGGGTCAGCATAGAAGCTCCAGGGGCCTTTCAAGCCAAGCATTGAGTCTGTTTCTGTTTTGCTGATCTGGTGGATGGAACAAGTTTTGTTTTCAGCGATAAAAGCAGGATTCTTTTGACCCATCGGATGCTGGTAGCGTTTTAATAAACTGTGAAACTCATAGTCTTGGGCTATTTTCCGAAAAGCATCTTCGGGTATTTGGCTATAAGCAAAGACATCAGCATCCACGTTCATAGTTAAATCACTTACCAGATGAATAAGCTCTAAATTGTGCCTTATTTGTGCTTCCTGAAGACGAATTTTATTAGTAACGGGGGAATCATCCTTTAGCATATTTTCGAAGCTTCCAAAGGCCTTAATTAAGTTTAAAGCCGTTTTAGGGCCTATGCCAGAAATACCTTTGATATTGTCAGAGGTATCGCCCACCAGAGCTTTGTATAGTGAATATTGGTCTGGAATAATGCCAAAATCATTGATAAAGTCTGATTTGTTATAGCTCTTCGTTTCACTGAGAGAAGACGAAGGCATAAGGAGCTGAACGCGATCATCCTCTAATAATTGATATAGATCGTTATCGTTGGAAAATATTTCCATATCGTAGGAATCCTTAAAATGATAAACCAGACTGGCAATCAGATCATCTGCCTCAAATCCTTCTTTTACCATTTGGGGCAAACTCAATCCTGGAAGCAGATCCTCTGTCAAGATTTTAAGTTGGGTTTTTAAGGCATCAGGAGTTTCTTTTCGTTGAGCTTTATAAAGAGGGTCCTTTTCAACACGAAAGGTTTTGGTAGGAGAATCGAGACAAATTACTATGTATTGAGGTTTTTGTTTTTCAATTAAAGCCAGGCAGGTGCGCAAAAAACCATACAAAGCGTTGACTGGAAGATTTTTACGAGTTTCCAAAGTGGTAGGTATGGCATAAAAACAGCGAAAAGCAAGATTAAATCCATCAATCAGAAGGAATTTAGGCCTTCTGTTCTGCTCCATTCTGTGCTTCCTCGTTAGTCTTTGCCTGAGGATTGGCAAACTCAAGAGCTTTACCCCAATAGGCATAAGTTTCTGCCAGCAAGACTACAAATAAAATAAATACCCCAAAACTGACAATAAAACCAGGATCGAGCAAGGCAAATTCTTTTCCAACGATAAGTCCCAAGGGAGGAAAAATGAATGCTGCCTGCATAAAGCCAGCTACAAACAGGTTGTTGGTCCTGATATACAAGTAACTAACCCCCAGTCCGTAAGCAAAATAAGTCAGCAGAGTCGTCGAATTAATAAACATATGTCCTGCGGTAAGAAGACGGATATAGTTAAGCAAGCTAAAAAAAAGCATGGTAAAAAGTATAGCCCAGATTTTTTTCCAGATGGGACGGATAGTTTCAGGAAAGAGAGTGTAGTATTTGTTTAATAAGTATCCCCGGGCTGCAAGCTCCTCGCTAATACCTACAATCAGCCAGCCCCGAATAAACAAAATGATATATACCGGGGTAAAGCCCTGAAAACTAATCTGCAAAGTACGTGGCTCAAAAAATATAGCCATACCCAAGGGAAGAATAATGTATAAGCCAGCCAGAACCAAAACAACAAAAATAAGTGCAGGAATTATTTTTTTGAGAGTAATGCCAATCGAGGCGAAGTCCCAATCATCAATCCGTAAAAATGCAATAGCCAGCAAACCCAAAATCAAATTGGGGATTCCGCTGATACTGTGCCCCAAGATGCTATTAGGCTGAATCAAGGTAAAAGTGGCAATCAGTCGAACCAATAAAAAAGCCAGCCAGGGAAAAATCAAAATAGCCAGCATATAAAAAAGGGTAAAAAGTAATTCTCTTTTTTTTAAAGCATAATAGGCCGACAAATGCTTCAAAGGATTGATGTCCGAAGGAATTTTCCTAAACAATTTTGCCATTTTTCACCTCACAAAAAAATAAAAACGGATGAGGAGGGATTCGAACCCCCGGGACTCATCGTCCGCGGCATTTCAAGTGCCGTGCCTTCAACCACTCGGCCACCCATCCACTTGGCCCTACATTTGTTTTCATCGTACTATTTTAACACATCCGGCCAGGCAATACTACCATCTGCTCTTTGGCAATTTTCCATCAAAGCTGCCAGACATCTTCCAATCGCAAGCCCTGATCCATTTAAAGTATGGAGCAAATGGTTTTTTCCTTGTTGATCCTTATACCGTATCTGTGCTCTTCGAGCCTGAAAATCAGTGCAATTGGAGCAGGAGGAAATTTCTACATATTTGTTCAGGGAGGGAAACCATACTTCAATATCATAGGTTTTGGAAGTAGAAAAACCAGACATATCCCCTGTACATAGCAACATGACTCGATAAGGCAATTTTAGCTTCTGCAAAACTGCTTCTGCATCAAGAGTAAGGTTTTCAAGCATATCAAATGACTTTTCCGGATGAGAAAAACATACCAATTCCACTTTATCAAATTGGTGCAAGCGAATAAGCCCTTTGCTTTCCTTGCCTGCAGCGCCTGCTTCCTTTCGAAAACAGGGAGTATAAGCCGTTACCTTTAATGGAAGCTGGTCTTCGAGAAAAACTTCATCTCGAAAAAGATTAACCAATGGCACTTCTCCTGTAGGTACAAGATACAAATCTTCATTTTCAATTTTATAGAGATCTTCTTCAAATTTGGGCAATTGCCCTGTGCCAACCAAAGAAGATCCCAGACAAACAAAGGGAGGAGAAATTTCCCAGTAACCTCGTTCAATAGCTGTATCAAGCATCAGGTTCATAAGTGAGCGAGAGTAATATGAAGCATCTTTTTTTAACACAATAAACTTATTTCCTGCTAATTTGACTCCACGCTCAAAGTCAAGCATATCGTTCAGTTTTCCCAACTCGTCATGGGATCTTGGAGTAAAGTTAAAATCTGGCAAAACACCCACCCGACGAATTTCAATGTTGTCCGATTCTCCCAGTCCTTCAGGTACTGAATCATCAGGCAGATTGGGTATTTCATACATCATGGACTGAAGCAATTCTTCCAGTTGGGCCAAATCCTTTTCTTTGTCCTGAATTTTATTGCTTAGTCCTTTTAAGGATTGTTTGAGATCTTCTGCAGAATGGCCATTTCGAATCAGTTCTCCCATTTTTTTGGAGGCCTGATTAAGCTCTGCCTGGAGAATCTCAGTTTCGCGTCGGAACGCCCGTTTTTGTTGGTCCAGTTGAATTATTAAGTTGATTTTTTCACTATCGACTTTTCTTTTGCCAAGGCCTTCCCTGACTTTATTTTCATGGTTACGAAGCATTTGAAGATCAATCATGACGGCTTGCCTCCTTTAGCATTTTCCATTCTTCCCATTGGGCTTTGATTACCTTGATTTTGTCACGGAGGACAGCAGCTTCTTCAAAAGCAAGCACTGATGCTTTTTCATGCATTTCCTCCTCCATTTCCCTAATGATTAGTTTCCATTGTTTTTCATCTTTTGTCATTAAAGACAGCATTTTGTTCTTTTGTTGTGCTTCGGATTCCTTGGTCTCTATATCCAGTAATGCTTTGACGGCTTTTTGAATGCTTTCCGGTTGAATCTGGTGAGTTATGTTATAAGCTATCTGCTTTTCTCTACGGCGTTGGGTTTCAGTGATTGCAAGCTCCATCGAAGGAGTTACATGATCTGCAAAAAGAATTACTTTTCCCTTGATATTTCTTGCAGCTCTTCCGATGGTTTGTATCAGGGAGGTATGAGAACGAAGAAAGCCTTCTTTGTCTGCATCCATGATAGCCACTAAAGCTACTTCGGGCAGATCCAGCCCTTCACGAAGTAGATTGATTCCAACCAGACAGTCAAACTCACCTGCGCGAAGCGATTGAAGAATCTTGACCCGATCTATAGTATCAATATCAGAATGCAAATATTTGGCTTTTATTCCTTGTTCCAGCAAATAATACGACAAGTCTTCCGCCATTCGTTTGGTTAAAGTAGTGACTAAAACTCGTTGATTCGCTTTCTGGCATTGCAAAATTTCGTTCATAAGGCTGGCAATCTGGTCCTGGCTTGTGCGAACTTGAATCTCCGGATCCACCAAACCAGTAGGTCGGATGATTTGTTCAATAATCCTCCCCTGGGATAAGGATAACTCGAAGTCGGCAGGGGTAGCTGATACAAATACTACCGTATGGAGCTTATGTTCAAATTCTTCCCATCGTAAGGGCCGATTGTCCAGAGCAGAAGGGAGCCTAAATCCGAAATCCACCAGATTTTGTTTACGGCTTTGATCGCCACGATACATCCCTTTAATCTGAGGGATCGTCATGTGGGATTCGTCAATCACAATCATAGAATCAGGCCCAAAAAAATCCAAAAGGGTGGTAGGAGTGGTGCCTTCTTTCCTTCCTGCCAAATGCCTTGAATAGTTTTCTATCCCCGGGCAGGTTCCTGTAGTTTCTAAAATCTCCATATCATACAAGGTGCGTTGTTCCAAACGTTCCGCTTCCAGGTAACGATGGTTTTGTTTAAAATAAGCAACTCGTTCTTCCATTTCTTGCTTAATCTCAGGTAAAGCCTTTTTTAGCCTTTCTTGGTTAGTAATAAATGCCTTGGCAGGAAAAAAAACATATCGATCAATTCCGCGAAGATTTTTACCAGTGAGGGGGTCAAAAACACCCAAACGGTAAATACGGTTGCCATCTAGCTCAATCCGTACTGCTTCCTTTTCAGATTCTGCTGGAAATACATCCAGGCAGGATCCTCTCATCCGAAAGCGACCCTGTTTAAAATCAATATCGTTTCGCTCATATTGCAATTGGACCAGGGCTCTTGCCAGTTGATTTCGGTTTACTTCCTCATCTTGTTCAAGGCTGATGGTATTTTCTTTATAATCTTCCGGCTCCTGCCAACCATATATACATGAAACAGAAGCCACTACAATAACATCCTTGCGTTCAATCAAAGATCGTACTGTGGATTGGCGCAAACGCTCAATTTCTTCGTTGATATCTGCATCTTTTTCAATGTAAAGGTCTTTTCCGGGTACATATGCCTCGGGTTGATAATAATCGTAATAACTGACAAAATATTCCACTTTGTTTTCCGGAAAAAAATCCCTGAATTCTGAGTATAGCTGAGCTGCAAGGGTTTTATTGGGAGCAATTACCAAAGCTGATTTTTGTACTTTGTCAATCAGGTTAGCGATAGTAAAGGTTTTTCCTGAGCCTGTTACTCCAAGCAAAGTTTGATATCTTGCCTGGGTTTTTATCCCCTCGGTAAGCATTGCTATGGCCTGGGGTTGATCTCCCTGAGGTTGATAAATGGAATGAATTTTATATAAATTGCCCATCAGCAATCCCTCATAAAAATACTCACCCCCTGCCAAAATTCTGGCAGGGGGTGAGTTTATTGCCAATTACAACTAATCAATTAGTCTAAGGTCAGACGAGTAATTTTCACCGTACGAGTGGATTGTATCCATTCAACTTCAGCTCCCAAAGTTTCACTAACAAAGCGAATGGGCACAAAAGTACGTCCATTTCGGATGGTTGGAGGAGCATCCAGGTTGACAATTTCATTATTAACCATGGCGCGAGTTGATCCAATTTGCATCGATATGACTTTGTCTCCCAAAGTAATATTAATGCCTTTGGTTTGCTCGACCCAGGTAACGTCTGCGCCAAAGCCTTCAGCTACTACACGGAGAGGAACATAAGTTCTTCCTTCGAGTATGAAAGGTTTGCCGTCAATGGTTTTGTGCTGGCCATTGATCAGGGCTTTGTCATTGTCAATCTGAAGCTCAATGGTTGATTTCCGATAATTGCTGACTTCGGTAACTTTTTTCGTAAAGCCTTCTGCAGTACGGACATTGACTTCAATACGGTTTTTGCCGTAACTTAAAGGTATGGTAGCTTCAAAGCTGAATTCAAGATGCTTTTCATCCGGTACAACCTGAGCTTCAACCCCATTAACGAAAATCCAGATCAAGCGGCTGGGAAGCTCTTCAGTCACTTTGGTTCGAAGCACTTTGCCCCGGATAGAGGCTTCTTTGGCTTCCACAAATTTTTCAGGGTTTTCGAGCTGTATCTGAAGCTCATCCGTGGGCCGCTCAATGTTGAGAATACGTTTGGCAATGCGCCCCGAAGGATCTTTCGCAATAATTTCAAACATGCTATTCTGGGCAGTCAGCATTGCTTCATAACGGAATTTGCCCAAGTCATCCACAGGGACTGGCTGATCGTTGATCGTAACCACTGATCCTGGCTTAACGCGACCGGATATAATCACGGTCTTGGACTCGGGAAGGACATCCACAGGATCCAGATCAATGTATTGGGGAGTAGCATCTTCATCAACTCCCTGCAGATAGGTAGCGGTAATCATGCTTTCCATGCTGGCCTTGATCACCAGGATACCTCGATTGTTTGGAGTTAGAGAGAACTCAGCCGCTCCTTTAGAATCAGCTGTCTTGGAATCCGACACTCCAAGACCTTCCACGCTTATTCGAGCTCCACGAACTGGCATAGTGGTGCCGGCTTCAGTGACAATAACCGTGATACGACCAGGAGTTTTGGCTTTCAAAGGTTCACTTTCAAATACCTGAATTTCAAGTCCCTGGGCTACATCCAGTGCAGCAGCTCCACCCACCATATAGAAAGGAGGATAGGAGAAGCGGGAATTGCGGTTCCAGTATTGGAGGAAGGCATGGCGCTGTCCTATGCCTGTAGGGGTGATGCTGATTGTTGTTTCACGGGCTTGGGGATCCGAGGTGGAAGTATAAAGGTTTCCAAAGACAGCAGTTTCAGATTGAGGACCAAAGATAGTTTTTTCAATAAAGAGCGAGGGGAAGAATTCGTTGCGATCCATCATAACTGAGGATCCAACCTGCAAAGGCAAATCCCGGCGATCGGCTGCATAAGCTCGAATCAGCAGGCTGTTGGTTTTGCCGTAAGCAATATCATAAGCATCAGGAGAAAGAATATCTTTACCCAGCATAACTCCAGTCTTGGCATCATAAAGATCCAGCGATGGGGCCTTTAGCTCAAGATAATCCGAAGGCATGGCATCCCAGTCCAAACGGAAGGTCTTGTCACCGGTATATTCAATGGAAGACTCCATAACATAGGAAGGATACCAGGGCCAGGGGTTGGTGGGCCATACATTGGCGCACCAGTCACAATAATATTCCCAACCATAATAATCGCAATACCATTGATAGGGGCAGGGGAGTAATCTCATACGAAGCAGAGTATTGTTAAAGAAGCGGTTTTCACTGTTTTGCGGATCTCTCCCGCTGGAGTAAGCAGCATTGTTTCCTGCAACATCGCTGAAAGTATCGTTGATAGTATAGCGATTGTTTCCGATCAAACCACCAACAGAGGTAATATCTTCGGCAAAGAGGTAGAAGGTGACTTTGCCTTCTCGGTCCAGGTTGAAGGAATCTCTATAGGTCAAATGCATGTCGCCATCCACATCAACAATGGTATATCCGCCTTTGTGGGGACTATTATAAATAGCTCCCAGTCCCATCCCTTTTTCAAAAGAAAGGTTGGGATAATAAATATCTTCCATGTGCTTAATCACCTGCTCAGGGAAGATATAATGAAGCGGATAAGTGATAAACTCACCGTTGTCCCACATCCAACTACGGGTATTGTAATAGGTATAAGCACCGCCACCAGCAAAATCCACATATTTGCTGCCAACATTTCGGCGATAGTCGTATTGATAGGCTTTAAAACCACCAATTTCAAAAATTTCTTTATTGCTGGCATCCAGAGAACCATTGCGGTTAAAGTCAAAACCTCCCCTTACATGAGAGAAGGCAGAGTATCCGGCTGATTTGCCAGCAATCATATTGTAGGTACGGTTGGGGATAGCGCTGTTGAGCCAGTAGGCAAGGCGGGGAATCTGCCATCCAAAATTATAGGGAGTGGATGCCATCAGGGTAAACCGGGCAGTTTCGTTGGCTGTGCCACCGCATACCGAAATTTCACTTCCAGCTCCTCTCAAAGGCAAGCCCTGGGGTGTACGAACCTGAGCCGTAATCCGGTACAGACGATTGTCGCCTGCGGTAAGGATAAAGTCAGGGTCACCCGGGGTATTGAAAACCTGTCCTTTGGGATCATCCGTATTAACTACTTCATAGCTTACCTGGGGCAATTCCACCTGAACTGCAACTTTTCCAAACTTCTTCCTATCAGGCGTAAAGACAAAGACATCAAAGGATCCTTCATCGTTCGCGACAAAACCCTTGAATACATATCGACCATTGGTTTTATCTCGAAAATCAACTTCAATCGGGTAGAAGGGATTTTGATTGTTAGAATACAGCTGGCTGTTGTTGACTTTGGAGTTATCAACATTATGCAGGTCAGTCCGAACCCAATAATACTGAGGCAAACGGGCATCAGGACCATAGAAGTACCGATTGTCAGGAAGCGGGTCCAGTATCAGTTTGGTCCAAACAGCATCATCGCTGATAAAACTGTTTCCCGATTCATCTACAATTCCTCCACTGGATAGATCGACCGGGTTGCCTTCTCCATCAAGCACCACCAGCGTCAGGGGGTTCTGAGGATCATTCAGCTCCGCGGCAGTTCCTGCGGTTAAAACATCGGGCACGGTAGTGATATTAAGAGCGTTGGAGGGCACCACATTGACAATCGTTTGTCCTGCCAGATAAACTTCGTGCGAGTATTGGTCAGGTTCGTAATAGTCATAAAAAGGAGTAAAGGCGCGGTCATTATTGTCATCGCCATATTTGTAGGCAGTTATTACAATCGGTAGCATTTCTTCAGTGTCAACAATGTGGTCAAGGGTGGAAAACTGCCCGATCACTTTACCTCCACCAAAATCATAGCCTACCGTAGTGGCTTGGTTGCCGTTGGATCGGCTCAGGTCAATACTGTAAAGGCCATTGTTTCGACCGTAGGTACGGGCATCAATAATACCACCGTACCAGGTGTTGGAAGCAAGGTCATACGTACCCATGATTTCAGTTTCATAATCTTCATAAGATACTTTTCCATCAATATTGACATCATGGTCTCTATCAAACTGGTAAGCTCTGGAAGAAGTAATGCTATTGGTGGGTGGGCGGGTAATCCAGCCATCGCCTGCACCTATAATGCGACCAGAGGCATCTTTGATGCCTCGATCCTGCCATACCACCAGCACAGCATTGTTGCATTCGTGGACGGTTTCCGTAAAGCGAGGGTCGTAGCCTTTTGGTTCGTATTCCATAATTTTCACATCAATTTTGTGATCCATGTCGGGCTCAATATTGGCTTGATCGGCTTTGACTTCGAGACCATGCACCAGGAAGCCACCTTCTTTGTAGTCGCCAGTGCAGCAGTCTTCATAGCGTTTAATAGTACCGTTGCCCAATTCAACTTCGATGGTTATCCTTCCTCGACCAATAGGAATGATTTCATCAATGCAGAAAGCATTATGAATGGCATTGTCATAGGTGGCCTGCTCAAAAGAAGCCAAAGAGTAGTCTGCGGCACGATTATATTGAAGGATGGGGTTGACATCTTCGCCAGTGTATCGAATGGGGTTTCGATCATGATATACGGTAGTTTCACTTCCAATAAAGGTTTCAGAGGTAGGTGGACTGGTTATAGCTGTAAATACTGCATCAGTATTGTATATTTCAAAAAGCTGGTAATTACGGTCAGTAATTACGATTTCACCTGAATAATCATACTGGATTGGCACATAAGACAAATCGCCAAATTTATTGGGTAGAGTATAGCTAATGGTATTGGTTTCATAGTCGTAGAAAGACCGTGGCCTCATAAAGGGTCCTTTGATAGTAATGCGATTAATCAGCAAATCGTTTCGAATTAATGCAGCCTGGTTGGGAGGTGATTTTTCGAAAGTATAATTTAGATTGTTAAAGTTTTTGAGTCGGAAATACATGGCATAGTCAGTCAAAGGATAAAACTCTGTTCCCAATTTATTGAACTGGTTGTATTTAAAGTCATTAACTTCGTCGTAATTGGTTCCAAGCAAGATTCGGGCAGTGTTTTTGGACCATATGGCGGGATAAGCATTCCAGCCAGATCCCCTGCCTGTTTCAGTGGTGCCCGTGTTGCCTTGCACCCTACCCGTATGGGATTGTCCTCCAGGGTAAGCCCGAATATCATCCTGCCAGTCGTAGAGTACTGGGTTGTAACGGGATCGAATATAGGGAGTTGGGGGACTCATCAAAGGACTAAGGGCTGCAGTTCCTCCTGTATAGTCCACTTTGGAGTACTGAAGCGCATGATCAAGCCAGGTAATATCAACAAAATTGAGCGTAGGATCCGGAGGGCAGACTGTAATCTGGATAGATCCGATATAATCAATACCATTTGAATTATCTACAGTAAAATAGGGTCCATGGAACTGATGTCCGCCATATCGAGGATAAGCCAGCGCTGAATTGTAGTCAAAAATCATTTGATGACTATAGAAAACGACATTTAGCGGAGTGCTGTTGTCGACAGGTTTGGCTGCCACCAGGAAGCGTCCACCCAAATTGTTTTCAGAGAAATTGGTGAGTTTGACAGGCACTCCGTAATGGATAATGGGAGCTCCGGCAAAGCGATCCATTCGGGTATAATCACCAAGTGGCGGGGGTTTTTGGGTAGAACCGGTTTCAAGATCATATTTTCCTGAACCAAAGGAGCAGTCAGAGTCTATAAAGTTGCCTACTCCTCTGCCAAAATAAACCAGAACATCTGGACCGTCGAAACGATCCTCATAGCCTATATCTATCCATTCCCAGACATGGAAGCTATTGTCCACATTTACCTGGATAATGGCTTTTTCCCAGCCTTCGAGCTGTCTGCGTGCATCAGGAGATGTATCTGTCACGACACTATCTTGGATGTTGGCCAAGAATGTCGTAAAGATATAAGCAATACCTGCCCCATGCAGGTTATAGTAGGCAAAAGGCTCTTCTTCAATTTGGGTTTCTGTGGATAACGGGATTGCAAAAGGATCATTGACATCAAGCGGATCGTCACCGTCAAAAACCTGTAGCTCCAGCACGGGCTGTCGCTCTTCGTAAAGAGTTAGCGCTTTCTTATTGGATAGCATGTTAACTTTGGCAGGAAGAATGACGTCTCTCCACTGCTCATAGCACTCATAGCCATCAGCAAAAGCCTGGTAATGCGGACGAGTACGCTGGATGCGCGGCATAATTTTGGGTACAGTGTATTCAAACTGAGCATCGAAATGAATAGGACCCTTGATTAGCTTTTGGGTAACCCAGAAAGGATCAATATAAAATCCCATATAGGGTTTGATGATGGATGATCGTTGATTGTCTTTTTCATAGCCCATGGGAGGATCAGCAACTTTAAATGCCTGCACTCGGAAATATCGCTCCAATCCTTGACCACTGTAACCTACAGATCCTCTATAGGGAGTATACTGGAAGCTTAGTTTTTGATTAGTGGTGGTAAGCATGGAGGAATTGACCATGACATTGGAGGTATTTTGAGCATCAGGCTCATAGACATAAAGGTAAATCTTTTCGCCATTTTTCGGGGGTGGATTCACCATCACATCAATCTGGGTGGTTCGCTCAACAGTCAGATCATTGCTAAGGTTGACTTCCAGACCAAGGGCTGCAGGAAGTGCAGCCATATCCATAAAGCGCATGTCTCCATTGAGGCCCATGGGGATCATGTGTACAAGAGTTTTTTGGTAATAGACATTGCCAGCTGAAACGCGAGTGCCATGTGGATATTCTATATCGTTGATCTTTACGTTGGTTAATCGAATAAGCCCTGATTTTAAGACTATGGGAGTCAAGGCCACATCGGCGTAATTATATACATCCAGGGTGGCAAGATCAATATAAAGTTCATTTGCAGCAGTTCTTCTTACGGTATAAAGGAGAAAGTCCTTGGCAAGAAAAGCGGGAGGGGGAGTGGGATTGGCCTTTTTATAATCGGAATCGTCAGTAAAAATAACACTACCTGCACGATAGCTTAAAACCTGGGTTAACCTTACATCGCCAGGGTCAACCAGGTTATTTTCATTAATATCCGCATAAGCATACTGGTTGTTTTCATCCATACCCATACGAACAATAGTGCCTCCACCAGGAAGTGTACGGTAAACGATATTTTGATCAGCATCTCCTACTTTTACCACTGAGCCATTAAGGTAATTTGGATTCTGGCTGAAAATTCGGATATCACCGGGAGAGACGCTTCCATTATCATCAATATCTGCATATAGATACTGGTAAGCATCCCCAAGAGCTCGGACATTGATCAGGCCAGGAAGGTAGGTAACCCCCCCTTTTGTATAAATATCGTCGCCAGGTTGATATTCGACAATTTCATCCAGATCAACAAAAGTATGCAAATGAGGATAATAACGGGTATTTGACGGAATACCCCGAAGAGTAAAGCCAAAATCAGGATCCCCGGAACGTACCAGGGTGTGTTTCTTGAATTCAAACCTTTGTCCCATGATATCATATTTCACATCACTATAACGGATATCACCAGCTTCTACAGTCGTTAGATCAAGATTGTTATACCCTTTTTTGTAAATGGGTTCGTTGGCACCAAGCTGTTCGTCTCCACTGGTGTCATAAAAACGAAAATCTGCAGTAAAGGGTTGGAGATTACGATTGTAATCCAAATCATGGCTGTCATTTTTAGCTCCCATAAAATGCTCAGCTTGTTCACTAAGAATATAATCATCGGAAAGGTTGTTGCGCTGGGAGCGGTTTTGGGTATTGAGCTGGGTCATGAAAACATTATTGGTGCCATTGTCCTTCCAAATTTCCATACCGATAAATTCAGAATAGTTTAGCTTTACGTGGTGGAAAGTTGTAAGGGGCATGGGATATTTGGCATTATTGGGAAGCAAAGTAGTATTTTTCTGTAAATCCTGGGCTGGCAGGTGCAAATCCGTAGTGGGAGAACGAAGCTTAACACTGACAACAGAAGGGAGCTCTCCCATCCAGATGTCTGATTGTACATGCAAGTCATAAGTGGGAGCATAACAGCCGCCTTCTATGACTTCGGTTAAAATCAGTACATCATTTTTCCACAAGCCTCCCCACCACTGATTCTTATTTCGCAGAAAAGTGTGAAGAGAAGCATGCTTATCCACGGGAGCCAGACGGATGTCGCCTTCTTCTACATTTCTGGCTGTATTGATTAACTCATTTCCTTCATCATCAAAACGGGATCCTTTGACATAGATTAAGTCTTCATAGTGGAAGTATCCCGACTGAGGTCCATAATTAGTATGTCGCTCAATGGTAAAGGAGTTTAAATCATACTGGGCAATATAGTCCAGGTCAGCCATGCTGACATAGGTCATGGGCTCATAAGTCACATTAAGCTGAGTAAGAGGGTCATAGCAGACAACAGGAGTCAAGCGCAAATCATTTTCTTCCACAATCTGCTGGGTGTTGCCGATAGCTTTGCGGTAAATAAATTCACCGAAATCATACCTACCTGAAATAGTATTGTGTTGATTGTAGAGCGAATCCCATTCTGGAAGCCGGGGCATATCCTGGTAAGTATATTCCAGATCCACGAACATTTCATCCGATCGGAACTCTACCAATTCCAGTCCTATATCCCAATCCTCGGGATGAACCCGGGTATTGTTATTAAAATCAGTAAAGCTTGCCCATCCCATTTTCCAAAATCGCTGAGTACCTATGCCACCGAGGCGATTGTCCCAGAAGAATATATTGGGAGTATAGGTAGGATGAGGATCTCGCTGGTTGTATTGGTAAAAGGGATCCAGGATATAAGGTCCCTGAGTGTTGTTGCCGGGAATCGGGTCAATTTGTGCTTGATAATTTTCCTGACAGCTTCCCGGAACATAGATGTCCGTAGGAAGACCGGTTACCTCACCAGGGCGACCCGGGTCAGCAGTTTCGTCGTAGCGGGGGTCGTGAAAAAACCCATCCGGATCCAACCAAACTTGACCAGCATCGTCCAAGATGGCATACCATACATCCGTTCCCTGACTCATCCCTTTGTTTGCAGTAATATCCATATAGAACCTGGTCCACATGACCGGGCGGGTAAAATACCCGTTTCGGGCAGTAGCAGGTATATTTCGCCGGATGTAAGTGGGATGTTTTGCACGTTGGGCATTGGGCATTAAATACCCTTCGCGTCCCCACCAATCCTGGTCCGGGGTGCTCTGCCAGGGAACTTGCCTCCAGCTTTCCATAGGGTTGCCCAGCTCATCCTCTCCGATTAATTTCCATGAAAGCACAGCATTCATGGCCTGAACATTTTTCGTTTCAGCCCGTATTTCGGGTCGGAAGGATAAGGAGAATATTGATATCATCATAGTTACAATGACCAAACTTGCCCATAATCTCTTCATCGAATCTCTCCTTTGCAAACAAAGAGTTTGTTCCATAAAAGCGTTTTCATTAATATGTCAGCAATGTTACAATTATTTCACGAGTTTCTGCTATCCATTGGGTTTCAGCACCAAGTATGTCAGCAACAAAGCGCAACGGAACAAAAGTAACGCCTTGCGTGGCTTCCGGAGGAGCATCCATTTCAGTAACCTTTCCATTGACGATTGCCCTCTTTGAGCCAATTTGCATTTCAATTTTGTTATTCATTAATTCAATTACAATTCCTTTGACTTCCGGTATCCATTGAACTTTGGCCCCTAAGGCTTCAGAAAGAACACGCAGGGGCACAAAAGTTTTGCCTTGAGAAATATAGGGAGCAACTGCGAGTTCTTCCTGAGAAGGCTCTCCATTAATAATGACGCGCTTGCTGCCTATGCCCAAACGCACTTCTACCTTGTGATAGACAAGGATTTCTATTTCTTTGGCGGTCAAATTGCCAATTTCATCCACTGCTTCCACCTTGATCTGATTGATACCATAGTCGAGATTAATGGTAACTTTCCAATCTTCTCCAGTAACGACAGCCAATTTGCCAGCTGCCTTAACCGTGGAGCCCTGGGTTACTTTTCCAGTTAGTTCAAACTCACGGACATCGACCAGAGGAGCAACTTCATCAATAAAGAGAGAGGGCCCTTTGGAACGGCGAACTACAGTTAGGATTTTTCGGGCTATTCGACCCAGTCGGTCAGTAGCGCTTACCACTATCTGGTTGGAGCCTTCCTGAAGCTCAACCTGCGTTTCAAATGAACCATCAGCTCTAACAGTAATTTGTTTTTCATTGATATTGATCAGATTTCCAGGGGTTGTTTTTCCTGAAACCACAACCGTGGCTTCATTGGTCAGCGTCTTGTTGACGTTGACTTCGAGCATGATTTCATTGGGTTCTGGAGGTTCCATTACATGAAGTTCAGTATACCCATCGCCCAGGGAGGAATGATTGACACGTACAGCAATATTTCCTTTGGATGTTGGGTGTACTTCAAATCGGGCAGCGCCATCCCGGTCACTTCGACCTGTAAGGTCAAGTCCCGAACCGGAAAGCTGAATATTTGCATCCATCACAGGTTTTTTGGTACCGAGTTCATAAACATAAATCATGACAACAGCACTTTCTCCTGCAACCAAAGCTTTGCTGGATTTTGCCTGCACCTCAAGCGCGCGAACAATATCGAAGTGTGCCAGACCCCATACAGCTGCCTGGGCATCACGTATATACATGCTCCCATTCCAGGCTTCCCTGAAACCGAAATACTTGAGTTGAGCAAGATTCTTCCATGATCCCGTGGGAGTGACCATTAGTGTTGTTTCTGCAGAACTGTTCAAACCAAACTCAGCTACATTGGTCGATCCCCAAACCATATTTTCGGATTTGCTTTCAAAGGCAGTGTCATCAGGGAAGTAAGCATCATCAGAGATAATCATTGTGCCTGAGGCATGAATGCCCTTGTTTGGCTCAGCTGCTGGTGAAATAACCACTCGCAAGTGATTGGCTTTGCCATATGTCAGGTCATAATTTTGAGGATCAATTAATTCTTTGCCAAATTCTACATTGCGACTGGCATCATAAACTTTTACCACTGGTCGGGCCACTCGGGCATTGTGATTGGGGAAAGCATCCCAATCCAGGCGATAAGTGCCGTCCGCATTGGTAAAACCGGAAGTATCGCTAAGGTACTGGTTGAAGCGGTAGCGAACATCGCCCGGGGTATTCGTCCTACCCCTGAAGTTCCGCAAGGATCCGCCCACATCACCAAAGATGGTATTGGAATAAGGATTTTTACCAATCAAGCCACCGTAGTAGCCAATATCATCCACGCCCACCAAAGTGTAAGCTTCTCCGTTTTCATTGATCGCCATGCTGTCCTCGTGATCAATGAAGCTTTGGCCAGCTGTGTTAGCAAAAAGATACCCTCCCATATGGGGAGAATTATAGATAGCTCCCATGCCATAACCGCGAAGGTTATTGGCTGGAGGCAGATCCAGCACAGGGTAGATTTCCCATTCGCCATTTTCCCACTGCCAGTTGGTGGTATTGTAATAAGTTGCTCCACCAAATAACTGGAAGGGAGTGGTCCAGCTGGGTTTGAGATAGATCGGCTGGAAGCCAAAGCGGTAAATAATCATGACGTTGGGGTCTATTTTGCTGGGCATGACAACCGAGTTGTAATAACGTCCCGGCATAGCAGAGATATACATGGCCGGGCGGTAATAGCCGAAAATATAATAACCGTAAGTATAGTGATTTGTCATATGATTTAGTAAAATCGGGTAGTAGTTGAAGTTGTCGGGTTTGGTCATGTAGGGTGTAAAACGGGCAAGGTTGTCGCCTCCTTCGCATAGTTCTGACTTGATGCCACGTATCAGATTGCCCTGAGCATCGCGAATAACTGCAATCATATGGTAACTGCTCATATTGGCAGCGGTCATGGCATAGTCAATATCAGGAGTGGAAACAGGTATACTGTCAGACCACTGAACATATCGATCAGCAACACCATAAATGACATTGGGAAGCTCGACATTGACGTCCACAGTGCCCCGTCTCCTTCGGTCAGGAGTATCCACAAAGACTTTAAAGGTTCCTTCATCGTTGGCGCAAAAGCCCTTAAAGACATAAGTGCCTTCGGCAGCGCGACTGAAATCTATCTCAATCGGCTGGAAGGGGAAGCGAGAGAAGCTATACATACGGAAGTTATTGATCATACTGCCGTCATCATTGTGAAGATCGGTTCTAACCCAATAATACTGAGGAAGCACGGCAGAGCGCCCAAAATATTCTTTGTTGTCGGGATGAGGATCCTTAAATAGAACGTTCCAGACTACCTCTTCCTGAACTTCATTGCTGCCGTAAATATTGGTCAATCCTTTTCGAAGGTCAACCGGATTGCCTTCAGCATCCAAGACAGAAAAGGTCAGTGGCTGCTCGTTTTCAAGGAGTTCAGGAACACAGCCTGCAGTAAGGGGGTCGGGTCCGTAAGAAATGATCAAGTCATTCTTTGGAACCACGGGAAGGTGTTTCAGACCTGACATGTAAACTTCGTGCGAGAACTCATAAGGTCGATTCAAGCTATACAAAGGCGTAAAAGCCCGGTCATTGTTGTCATCGCCAAATTTGTATGCAGTGACATAAACTGGTAGTAGTTCGTAATCATCAATGACATTATCAGGCAAATTATTGCGAGTGACTGGGCCACCGAAATCAATACCCACGGTATCCACCAGAGCACCGTTGGAAGGGCTCAGGTCAAAACTGTAGAGCCCATTGTTGCGCTGATAGGTTCGCGCGTCAATGACACCGGCATGCCAGGTATTGGTGGCCAGGTCATAAGTACCAATGATTTCAGTTTCCCAATCCTTAAACGAAATTTTACCATCTTTGTTGAGGTCAAAGAAATGGCTGATCTGAGTTGAAAAACCACTGGAATCAGATGACCGTGGAGGAACGGTAATCCACCCATCGCCTGATCCTACCAGTTTGCCTTCATTATCTTTGATCCCCCGGTCCTGCCACAGGAAAATCAAAGCATCGTTGCAGGGGATGACGTGATGGTCCGCAGGATAGGTTTTGGGGTCATATTCTTTTAGAGTAACTTCGAGGCGAGTGGGAGTATCCACTTCAATGGTATCCATGTTGGTGGATATTTCCAGTGCATTGACCGGGATATCATCATAGATATCCTGACAACAGTCTTCGTATTTTTTAATGGTTCCGTCAAAAAGCTCCACGGTAATAGAAATTTTGCCATGCCCGATAGGGATGATTTCATCAATAAAATGGATGGTATGCCGATAAGCAGGACCTTCGTCAGAAGTCATCCACTGGGAGACGGGAGAGGAGGTAGGGTTGCGACCGTTGTACCAGAGTTTTTTGCTTTCCATCAAGCGCTGGTTTTTGCTCCGGTAGCGGAAGGCATCAACCGAGAAGGGGGAAGCCAGATCAGTAAAGTCCGGGGGATTGGTGCTTGAAAAGAGATTATAATTCGTGGTATCAATCACCAATTTCCCGCTAAAGTCATACTGGACAGGTAAATAATCTGGATAATTGGTCTTGAGCGATCGAGTCAAAGCACCAGTGCCTCCCAGCCGTTCGTGTACGCGAGGCATCATAAATGGTCCT
>Ga0334882_1001668_pt1 | contig 25534 bp, 20 predicted proteins | sample GraSluR1_MG_5_FD_207226 | JGI IMG/M metagenome (GOLD analysis project Ga0334882, IMG submission 207226) | Sludge microbial communities from methane-producing bioreactor in Wageningen University, Netherlands - Granular Sludge_15_04-R1 | ecosystem: Engineered > Bioreactor > Anaerobic >...
ACATCCGAGGTCTCCATGCCGGTTCTGTGGTCCTTCACCATCTGATACGGGTGAAGCACATAGCTCCTGATCTGGTTTCCCCAGGACACATCCTGCTTGACCCCCTCCAGCTTCTCCCGTTCCTTCTGAAGCTTCTCCTGCTCCACCTCGTAAAGCCTTGCCCTGAGTATCCTCCAGGCCAGTTCCCTGTTCCGGTGCTGGCTCCGTTCGTTCTGGCACGAAACCGCGATGCCGGTGGGAATGTGGGTGAGTCTTATGGCGCTGGATGTCTTGTTCACATGCTGGCCGCCGGCTCCGCTGGCCCGGAAAACATCGGTGCGAACATCATCCTCATCGATTTCCACCCTCACCGAGTCTTCAAGGTCGGGCAGGGGAAGAACGCTGGCGAAACTGGTGTGTCTGCGGTGGTTCTGATCGAAGGGGCTTCGGCGCACCAGGCGGTGAATGCCCCTCTCCGCGTTCAGATAACCGAAGGCGTAGCCTCCGCGGATCGAGACAATACCCTCTCTGATCCCCGCTTCCTCACCTTCAACGGTACTCAGAACTTCCACCTCGAAACCTTGCTTTTCACCCCAGTACACATACATGCGCAGAAGCATCTCCGCCCAGTCCTGGCTGTCGATTCCCCCGGCGCCGGAACGAATGGTGAGGATGGTGTCGTTTTCATCGTGGGGACCGGACAGCATCTGACGGAACTCGAGATTATCCAAAGTTTTCCCGAGCCATAAGAGAACCGCTTCGGCATCGGTCTCTATTGACGGGTCAGCCTCCATCTCCAGCAGTTCCAGGGCGGCCATGCCGTCGGAAAGCCTTTTCGCGACCTCGCCCATGGGGTCGGTCCAGTTATGAATTCTTCTGAGTTTTGCTATGGTTTCCAGGGCGCCTTGCCTGTTCTCCCAGAAATCCGGTGAAGCCATCCGGTCGTTGTGGGAAGATTCCGATTTCAGCAGTTCCGAATAGTCAAAGACGCTCCTTGAGCATTTGCAGTCTTCGCTCGGCTTCCCGGAGCCCGGCGGTGAGTTCTTCTATTGTCATGAAAGCTCCTTCCACGGGATACTACCAGGGCCAATTATAACCGGAAAGCCCCCGACGGGGTTACCGGGGGACTTATTCAGCGGCATTCCGAAGGCCATATTACAGCAATGTTCGCGATGCGGTTTCTAATGGATTTCAGGGATACCGTCGGTTCACACCCGGTGTTCGCCCTTGGGGTTCTGCTTGCCGGAAGCTGGTTCCTGGGCAGGCTGGCGGAAAAGCGGGGAATACCTTCGGTAACCGGATTCATTCTTGCCGGAATGATTCTGGGACCCAGGGTGGCCGGGGTGGTCCACGGAGACCTGTATCTGAAAATGGGCTCCATCACCCAGATCGCCGTGGCGGTGATCGCGGTGGTGATAGGAAGCGAATTCAACCTGGCCAGGCTGCGGAAAATCCGAAGGGCCATGGCAACCATCACGGTGATGCAGCTGTCGGCCACCTTCGTCATTGTCACCGCTGCCATGGCGCTGACCGGTGTTTTCCCCTTTCATGTGGCGGCCCTTCTGGGCGCAATTGCCACCGCAACCTCTCCAACCGCAACCGTAACCATCGTGAGGGATCTCAAGGCCAGGGGTTCGTTCATCGACCACCTCTACGGAGCGATTCCCCTGGACGACGCCGGGTGCCTTTTTCTCTTCGCGATGGTCACCGCCTTCTCCGGCGGATTCCTGGCGCCTGAGGATTTCACTGTCCCCGAGTCCCTGCTTCACTTCGGAAGAGAAATGGCGGGTTCCCTTCTGCTGGGTCTGGCCACCGGCTTCGCCATGAAGAGAACCACAACAGCCGGTGAGGGCGCCAACTCCGTTTACATTATCAGCCTCGGGCTCATCTGCCTCATGACCGCCCTGGCGTCCACCTTCGAGTTGTCGCCTCTTCTGGCGGGAATGTCCGCAGGCGCGGTGATGGCCAACTCCCCGAAAAGGGGCATAAATGTGATAAGCTCTCTGGACAGGCTTTCTCCGCCGCTTTACGCGGTGTTCTTCGCCATAGCCGGAAGCGAGCTGGATTTCACAGTATTCCGGGACCGGCCGCTGCTTCTTGTGGGTGTTTTGTACATTCTCACCCGGGCCATGGGAAAGTACGGCGGGGTATGGTCCGGAGCGGTCCTCTCCCGCAGCGGTAAAAAGGTAAGAAACTACCTGGGGCTGGCGATGATGCCCCACTCCGGAGTGACCATCGGTCTAATTCTCTACATTCAGGCGAGCCCGCCTTCCGTTATCGGAAGTGATCTTTCGGCACTGATGGTGAACATCGTGCTTATGTCGGTGTTCATCAACGAGCTGGTGGGGCCCCTTCTGTCAAAATTCGCCGTAAGACGGGGCAGCGAAACCTGTTCTCCGGGCTGAACAGACTCCGGCCTCGATAGGGTATATTACCCCTCATGTTTAACCAGGCGATATCTGCGGTGGAAACTTTCCGCAACACGGTAATCCTTCACCCGGTTTTTGGAATCGGCATCCTTCTGGTGGGAAGCTGGTTTCTGGGCAGGCTCGCCGCAAGGCTTCGCCTGCCCTCCATCACGGGTTTTATCGTGGCGGGAATGGTTCTTGGCCCGGGAATGCTGGGCATGGTGCATTCCGACCTTCACGACGAACTGGGGATAATCACTGAAATCGCCCTGGCGCTGATCGCCCTGGTGATAGGCAGCGAGTTCTCCATCCGGAAGCTGCGGGCCACCGGAAAGTCGGTTGTCACCATCACCGCGACTCAGCTTGCCCTGACCTTCGTTATGGTTACCGGAGCGCTTTACCTGTCGGGCCTGGCGGACCTCCCCCTGGCAGCCATGCTGGGCGCCATCGCCACAGCCACCGCTCCGGCGGCCACGGTGGCCATCGTGCGGGAGTTGAAGGCCAGGGGTTCGTTCATAGATCACCTCTACGGCGTGGTGGCCCTGGACGACGCCGGCTGCGTTCTGCTTTTCTCCCTTACTGCGGCGTTCGCCGGGGCAGCCCTGAGCACCTCTGGCATCAGTGTCGCAGCCTCACTTCTCCACGGTCTGAGAGAGATACTCGGCTCGATTGCCCTGGGAATTGTGTCGGGCCTGGCGATCCGGTTCGCCACGGTCAAAAGCGACAGAAACAATGAAATCTACATTATCAGCCTGGGCCTGATCTGTCTGATGACGGCGCTGGCCACAACCAGCGGCCTCTCCCCCCTGCTGGCGGGAATGGCGGCGGGGGCCGTTCTGGCCAACGCTCCACGGGGAAGCTGGAAGGTGGTCAACACCCTCGAGCAGATTTCTCCGCCCCTGTACGCGGCATTTTTCGCCATCGCCGGCACGGAACTGAACTTCTCGGTGTTCCGAAGCGGAAGCATCATGCTGATCGGGGCGGTTCTGGTTATTGCCAGGGGTATTGGGAAGTACTACGGCGTCTGGGCTGGCGCCCACATCTCCGGAACCGACCCTCTGCTGAAAAAGTATCTTGGGTTCGCGATGTTTCCCCAGGCAGGGGTGGCCATCGGACTTGCCCTGTATGTGCAGTCACTTCCGTTTCTTCAGGGCTTTGAAGAACTGACTTCGACAATTGTAAGCGTTACGCTTATATCAGTTTTTGTCAACGAACTCACCGGGCCGCCCATCTCCAGGTACGCCATCGTCCGCGGGGCGACCCTTTAGGGAGGACGAATGCAGCTGAAGGAAATCCTTGCTCCCTCCGGATGCACCACCGAAATCCAGGCCAGGAACATGAATGAAGCCATGGGCAAAATCGCGGAACTCCTGGCCACGAACTCCGCCGCGGAGAATGTTTCCGTACAAAGCCTTCTGGATGGGCTTATGGAAAGGGAAAAACTGGGCTCCACCGGCGTCGGCGACGGAGTGGCCATCCCCCACTGCCGCATGGACTCCATGAAGGGTTTCGCCCTGGCGCTGGCTGTGAGCAGGAAAGGGCTGAACTGGCACTCCATAGACGGAAGAAGCGTGCACATCATCTGCGGAATCGCCGGCCCGGAAGACGCCACGGAGGAACACCTGCGGATTCTGGCTGGCGCCGCCCGGGTTCTTGGAACCGGCAAGGCGAGGCACGAAATCCTCAGAAGCGACACCCCCTTCTCCATGAGGGAGGCGTTTCTGTACCACCTGGTCCCGGTGACCGCCAGGCTGGAGGAGGGGCGGCGGGACAAGCGCAAACTCGTGCTGCTGGTGCTTCAGGAGGAAGAGGCGTACAACAGGATCATGGAGCTGTTTTTGGAAAGCGGCATCGAGGGAGCGGTCACGATTCAGGCAAGCATGATGGGCACGGTTCTTTCCAATGTGCCCATTTTCGCCGGCTTCATGGATGTTCTGGGCCGATCCCGTCCCGAACCACGGCTGGTGCTCACCCTTCTGGCGGAAGACAGGGTTGATGAAGTGGTTTCCGAGATTGAGGCCGTAACCGGCAACCTGGACACTCACCGGGGAGCGTGCATACTGGTATCTGACCCGCTGATTATCCGGGGAAGCCTTGAAACTCTTTGAAAGGAATCTGTCATGGCTGATCTTGAGTCAAGAATGAAGGAACTGTTCTCCAGGGTGGAGCAGAACAACCGCTGGCGTCAGAGGGACTGCGTGAACCTGATTCCCTCCGAGAACACCCCCTCGCCGCTGGTGAAGATATGCGAACTCTGCGACCCGGCGGGAAGGTACGCCGAACACCGAAGCATGAAGGGCAGGGAGGTCTACTTCTACCACGGCACCGACTTCATAAGAGACATAGAAGTCGAGGCGTCCCAGGCCCTTTGCGAATACTTCAACTGCACCGAAACCGAGCTTCGGCCCATAAGCGGCCAGATGGCCAACGAAGTGGTCTTCAAGGCGGTTACGAAGCTGGTAAATCGTGAGGGCGGAAGCTGGCGCCGGCTTCGGGCGGTTATGAACAACAACCTGGGCATGGGGGGGCACCTCTCGAGCCAGCCCATGGGCGCCCTGTTCAACTTTGTGGACCACAACCCGGAAACAGGCCAGGAAAACTGCGTGAACTTCCCGGTTCAGCCCGACAACCCATACAAAATCCATGAACAGCAGATGCTGTCCCTTCTGGACCAACACAGACCGGAGCTGGTGGTGTTCGGAAAGAGCATGTTTCTCTATCCTGAACCCGTGAAGCTTCTGGCGGATCATGTGGCGAACTGGGATGACCGCCCGGTAATCATGTACGACATGGCCCATGTCCTGGGCCTCTATGGCGCCTTTCAGGCACCCCTGGCCGACGGCGCCGATGTAGTAACCGGCTCCACCCACAAAACCTTCTTCGGACCCCAGAGGGGCGTTATCGCGTCCAACATGGGCAAAAAGCACCCGTTGCGAAAACTGTGGCTGGACATCAACAGCCGGGCATTCCCGGGAAGCACATCCAATCACCACCTGGCAACCCTTCTCGGGCTTCTGGTGGCCACCCTGGAAATGAACACATTCAAGGACGAGTACCAGAAGCAGGTGCTGATGAATGCCAGGGCTTTCGCCCGGCACCTTTCCGATAACGGGCTGAAGGTCGAAGGAGACCCGTCGGACGGCTACACCAGAACCCATCAGGTAGTGGTCAGGGTTAAGGAGCACGGTGACGGCGCCGCGATAGCGGACAGGCTGCAGGAGAACCACATAGTGGTGAACTATCAGGCTCTTCCCGACGACGAAACCTTCCTCTCCCCCTCGGGAATCCGCACCGGGGTCAGCGAGATGACCAGGTTCGGCATGAACGCCGACGACTTCGGTCCTCTGGCGGAACTCATGGCGGCAGTGATCATTCGGGGGGAGAATGTGGGCGAGAAAGTGAAATCCTTCAGAAGCCGCTTCACCACCATGCGCTACACCCTGCCCCTGGACGAGAGCATCAGCCTTGCCGCTTCGGCCCTGGCAAGTTCTTTCCCAACTTCGGAATACGCGGCACTGATGGCGGACAATCTGTTCCGCTTCACACAGGGGAGGTGAACCGGTTATGACAGTTCTGGCACTGATTCTCACATGCTCCCTCTACGGAGGCCAGGGAAGTGATTTCGGCCTGGGAATAATCATCGGTGAACCTTCGGGCATCTGCATGAAGTACTTCACCACCGCCACCAACGCATGGTCAGCCGCTGCCGCCTGGAGCCTTTCCGGCGATGAAAAGGCGGCACACCTCTATGCCGACCACCTCTTCCACCTGTCTGAGCTTGCCTCCTGGGATGGGGGGCGTTCGCCCTTCTACGCCGGTGTGGGCGCCAGGGTGCTGTTCAGGAACGAGACCACCGCCGGGGTAAGGATCCCGGTGGGCATGGCCTGGGTTTTCGACGAAGCCCCCTTCGACGCCTTTCTTGAGATAGTTCCGGTGATGGATCTGATACCTGACACCGAGTTCGATGTGGCGGGAGGAGTCGGGGCGAGGTTCTGGTTCTGAACAGCGGGAGATCAAAGGTATGAAGCTTCTCATAGTGGGCGGGGTCGCCGGCGGGGCCAGCGCCGCCGCCAGGGCCAGAAGACTGGATGAAAAGGCGGAAATCACCGTTTTTGAACGGGGAGACTACATCAGTTTCGCCAACTGCGGGCTTCCCTATCATATAGGCGGCGCCATACCTTCCCGGGAAAGCCTTCTTCTGATGACTCCCGACAAGTTTCTCAAACGCTTCGATGTGAACTTTCTGACCGGACACACCGTAACAGACATAAATCGGAAGGATCAATCGGTAACCGTGGAAGACCGGGCCCGGGGCGTCACATTCTCCCGGGAGTACGACAGCCTCATTCTCGCTCCGGGCTCAACACCCCTTATCCCGCCAATTCCGGGGGCGGACCTCGACGGAGTTCTGGTTCTGTGGACCGTACCGGACATGGACGCCATAATGGCCAGAATCCGCGGAGGCGCCCGGCGGGCGGTGGTGGTGGGCGGAGGGTTCATCGGTGTAGAAACCGCGGAGAACCTCAGGGAAGCAGGGCTGGAAACCACCCTCATCGAAAGGGAACCCTGGATACTGCCGTTTCTTGATCCGGAAATGACCACTCCCCTTACCCGGGTCCTCAGGGACGAGGGTGTGGAACTGCTCACCGGTTCAACCGTGGAGCGGATCGAGAAGAAGCCCGAAGGCCTTCTGGTACACATTCAGGGCTCCTCTCCGGTTTCCGCGGATTTTGTAGTGATGGCCGCGGGGGTCAGGCCCAACGGGGAGCTGGCGGCCCGGGCAGGGCTGGCCACCGCAACCAACGGCGCCATCCTCGTCGACAGCTGCCTCCGCACCCAAGACCCGCGAATCCTTGCGGTTGGAGACGCGGTGCAGACGGTTCACCCGATTCTGGGAGAATCCCTTTCGATACCCCTGGCGGGCCCCGCCAACAGGCAGGGGCGTATCGCCGCGGAGAACGCCCTGGGTGGCAATGTTCCCTGCCCCGGCACACTGGGAGCTTCGGTGGTCAAGGTGTTCCACACAACCGCCGCCGCCGCCGGCGCAACTGAAACCCAGCTGATCCGCCGGAGTATCCCCCACGAAAAACTCTATCTTCACCCCTCCTCCCACGCCTCGTACTACCCGGGTTCCGCCCGTATCAGCATGAAGCTTCTTTTCAACAGAGACGGGGCGATTCTTGGAGCACAGGCTGTGGGCGAGGACGGAGTTGACAAGAGAATCGACATTCTGGCCACCGCCATCAGAACCGGGCTCACCGTTCGCAACCTTGCGGAACTGGAGTTGTGCTACGCCCCGCCCTACGGCAGCGCCAAGGATCCGGTGAACTACGCGGGCTACATCGGCTGCAACATTCTGGACGGACTTACAAGGCAGGTCCACGTTCATGAAATACCCGACAACGCCTTCCTTCTCGATGTGAGGGAGCCGGAGGAGTGGGAGCTGGGCACCATACCCGGCAGCGTTCACATTCCCCTTGACACCCTTCGGGGAAGACTTTCCGATATCCCGGAGAATCGCCCGGTGGTGGTGTTCTGCGCCCAGGGTCAGAGGGCCTACTCCGCCGAGCGGATGCTGCGCCAGAAGGGGTATGACGCCGGCAACCTCTCCGGTGGCTACCTGACCTGGAGCATGTTTCACCCGGAAAGAACACGGGTGAAACCAGCCCCCCCGGCGGACGCTCCGGCAACCGGCAAACACCAAGATGCCCACGCGTCGGTAGACGCCTCGGGCCTTCAGTGCCCCGGCCCCCTGGTGCAGGTGGCCCGGGCCATGAAAGAGCTCGAAACAGGGCAGATCCTTCAGGCCACCGCCACGGACAGGGGTTTTCGCAGCGACCTTCCCGCCTGGTGCGGATCAACCGGAAACACGATGCTGTCCATGAGCGAGGAAAAGGGGGTTATCACCGCCCTGGTGAGAAAAGGCGGCGGCGAAACAACACAGGCCCCGGCATTGACGGAAAAGCGGGCGACACTGGTCCTGTTCTCCGGAGACATGGATAAAAACCTCGCCGCCCTGATCATCGCCACGGGCTTCGCCAGCCTGGGCCACTCGGTAACGGTGTTCTGCACCTTCTGGGGTCTTTCCATCCTCAGAAAGGAATACCCTCCGAAACTCCGAAAGAGCTTTCTGGATAAGATGTTCGGCATGATGCTGCCCCGGGGCGCAAAAAGGCTGGCCCTTTCAAAACTTCACATGATGGGAGCCGGAACCGCCATGATGAAGCATGTGATGAAATCGAAGAATGTTGATTCGGTTCCGGACATGCTGGCCAACGCCATGGAAATGGGAGTGATCTTCCAGGCCTGCGAAATGTCCATGGGAGTAATGGGAATAACCGCGGAGGAACTCCTGGACGGGGTGGAGACCGCGGGAGTGGGAACCTTCGCGGCCCTTGCGGAAAAAAGCAGCGCCACCCTGTTCATCTGACGGCCGCCGCCGCCGGACCAGCTAATAAAGCCTGTATCGCAGGCCGAGGTTTGCGGTAAGGGCCCAGAAAGTGTCTTTGGATGGCAGAGGCTGAACCGAATCGATGGAGATGTCCGTAAGGCCCATATCGAACTGAATTCCCGGTATCAGGCTGATACGGCCCCTGGTGAACACATCGGTGCCGGCGTACAGCCGCAGCCCCCACATCCACTGTTCGGTGTTGCTGTCATCCAGATCAACGCTGCCGTCGGTATAGACATCGAAAGGGTATCCGGTTGCCATGCCTATCTCAGGGTTGTATGTGAGGTCTGATACACCGCCAAGAAAGTAACTGGCAAAGCCACCGGCCCTGAGGGTCACCGACCGGGTTCCGCAAAGCGCCACCTTGCCCACGGCGAGAAACGGGAAGTTGATGTAGTTATACCTTGTGTCAGCTGTCCGGTGGGTGGCGGCCGGCCCTCCAAACTGCTGATAAGCGGGGTTTGGAAGGCCCTCTGTGAAGCCCCTGTAGTTCAGTGATGAGAAATCGGCACCCGTGGAGAGCCCCAGGCTGACCCCTCCCCATCTGAGAAAGTACCAGTCCATGCACACTCCCGCAACCAGGGCGTGTCTCAGTTCACCCGACTTCGCGTCGCAATCCGTGGCGCCCATTGCCCCCCCGGCGCCGACACCCGCCGACATGTCCAACTCCAGGGCGAATCCGTCGCCCGATGTTCCAAGGACAAGCAGCATGGTGAAGAGACCGCTGATCATCTCCCTGCGCATCGAATCACCCCCTGTTCAAACTTGTGGATTAGAATAGCTTCCATGTGCCTGAGCGGTCAAGTCATGAGCTGAATATGCTGTTGGTGGATGGGTTGGCTGTGTTCGCCGGTGGATTGCCTACCCGTCAACTTGGTTGACAGAGACTGAAAAGGCATGCATAGTATAATTGGTTTGCACACTATTAGCAGATAAGGAGGGTAGACATGCAGTTTGTTTTCATGGCGCTCTGTCTTACCGGCATCGCTGATGATGGGGGTATTGGTGCTGTGGGGCTCAATGACTGGTCCCCGGTAGACGCCACCATCACATTCAATGTTCTGCAGACATGGGACATAACCTGGGCGAACCACGCTCTTGGCATGGCAACCTGGGAAAGCGGTTCCACCGTCAACATCGTCTTCTCGAACAGCATTGGTGCTGAACTGAACAGCCTCGACCCCGCCACCGGCGGAACAGCCGGCTCGATCCCCAAGCCAGCAGGTTCAGGCGCGGGGTTCGGCGTGGGCTACAATGACAACCTCACAACCCCCATCTGGCACATCAACTCCTGGGCCAACTCCAACCACTGGTACAGCGAAGACGGCTTCAGCACCTGGCAAACCACTTCCAACCCCTCGGGCAGCAACGGCAGGGGAATCAGCTGGGACGGCTCGCATTACTGGCAGAGCAATGAGACGGGACTGGTCCGCTACCTTCTCGGAGGCAGCTCCCAGTCCTTCACCGGCATCGCCCCCACCCAGATATCCGGCGTGGCCTACATTCCCGGCCCCAGCCGCGACATCGGCCATGTCATGGTAACCACCTACAACACGAACATATTCGTTCTCTACTCCTGGGACGGCGCCAGCCTGGTTCAGGAGGCAACCGGGGTTTCCCCTGCCAGCCTCAATGTCACCACCCGCTACGGCCTCACCTGGTGTCCTTCCAGAAGCTCGCTGTTCTTCAGCTACTCCTCAGGCTCCGCTTACAGGATCGCCGAACTTACCTTCGATGTGGTCTCCCTTTCCCGCGACACCTGGGCGGGCATAAAGAGTTCCTTCTAAAACTGCGCTGATATCCTCAGGGGCGGGGCTTCACCCGCCCCTTTCCTGTTTTTACACACTTGTTGCGCTGAGAACGCACCACTCCAGACTGGTGCTGCATGCCGGCAGGAGATCCACTTTGGCGCCTTTCAGTACGATGCCCGTTGGCGAAGCATCCGTCCATGCGTTGCAGGAGTTTCTGACCTTCACTTTCCAGCCCCCTGCCTCGTAATGCTTCAGCAGTCTGTTCCTGTACAGCATTTCCGCCAGTCCGGCATTCCTGATCACTTCCCCGTTTTCCGAATCATCCTCGGGATAGAAGCTGGTCACTGCCATGAACCGACCCGAGGCTGTCCGCTTGAGTTCCCCAAGCAGGTTTCCGGGATCCTGTATGTTGGCAAGTCCGAGGAATGTGGTAAGCGATTCAACCGAGCCGGTTCTGAATGGTGTCCGCCGGGCATCGAAGGCCAGCAGGCTGACCCGGTCGTACAGCCCTTGCTGCAGAAGCCTCTTCTGATTTCTCAGCAAAACGCCGGGACTGAAATCCGTCACGACAACCGGATTTGAAAGATCGCTCAGCATCCTCCTGACCAGAATGCATTCTCCTGAAGCAAGATCGACTATGGGGCCGTCGGAACGGGACACCTCTTCCAGCAGGCAGTCCATCTGACGGTGCATGCACCTGATTGTGTCGGCTGAGTACATGGCCTTCCGGGAGCTGGCATAGGCGATGTTCGCCGCCTCCACATCACCGCGGTTCTCCAGAATCACACCCCGGTAATGCTGATCGACCGGTGACAGAGTATCCAGAGGAACACCCATCAGCGACTCTTCCAGTTCCGGGTGTTGGGACAGCAGGCTCTCCAGACCGGTATCCACCTGCTTCCACATGTCTTTCCGGGTCAGGCCGGAAGCAAGGAACACTCCAACTCCACCCTTTACGAAGTAAACACCGGAACAGCCATGGCATCTGGCCTGAGCTGACACAATTCTGTCAGCGGACTGTTCCGTTACAGCCCAATCCAGGGAATCGTGACATTCCGGGCATTCCAGCATTTCAACCAGATACTTGTGCATGCATACTCCTTACGACTGCGCATCCGCTTCGACCGAGACCCGGGCAGAACTGAACCTTTCGGTGGCCTGGAAGCGGGATTGGCGGATCAGGCAGGCTCAGAACTCTTTGACGGCACGCGGGGCCTGCTTCTCTCCCCTCTCCAGAAGAAGCACCGCTTCCGCCGCCCGGCTTCTCCGGGTTTCCGCTGAATCCCCTGATGCGACATGGGCCATGTATCCCCGCCGAAATGAAGGTTCGAGCTCAGCGAAGAACAGCGACGCCGCCGCATTCTCCGCGAGGGCTTCCTCAAGCTCCACAGGCATTGTCAGCCCCCTGGGAGGCTTGCTGTACCAGAGCCCTCGCTCCCTTGCCAGACGCACCTGTTCCATGCCTGCTTCGGTGATGAGCCCCCGGGCGATGAGGTCCACCGCCTTTTCCCGATCCGACTCGGACCATTCGCTTCCGGGGTGCCGGGGCGTAAACAGGCGACAGTGGGACTCGTCCTCAGTTCTGGAAACCAGGCTGTCCATCCATCCAAAACAGAGAGCTTCCTCAACGGCTTCGGCACTGCTTAATCCCGGCGCCTTTCCCCGGAAAGCAAGCCAGACGCCCGTGGACTCATCATGATTGCCCTGCAGCCAGATCCTCCATTGGGCACGATCCGCGAATGAAAGGCTTGTTCTCCTGGCTGTCATTTCCGGAAACCCATTCCACTCTCCTAGTACTCGATGCCCTTTCGGGCAGCCAGCATCTCCGTGTGGTAATAGTGTTTGATCTCCCGCATCTCAGTCACAAGATCCGCGGCTTCCTGAACCTCCCGGGGCGCGTACCGTCCGGTTATCACCAGTTCCACCCCCGTCGCCCGGGATGTGACGATCCTCAACGCATCCGACACTTCAAGCAGACCCATGTGAACCGCAACATTCAGCTCGTCCGCGACCACAAGCCTGTACCTCCCGCAGGACACAGCCTCGGCAAGCAGGGAAAGACCCCTCTTCGCCCGGTCAATGTCTTCCCCGGAGGGCTTTTCCCCCTGGCAGATCAGCCGGGGCGTTCCATACTGCTCCAGGGTGACCAGACCCGGAAAATGGTTTGGAAAGCAAAGCTCGGCATAGTCGCTTCCCTTCATGAACTGCCCGATGTACACAGGGTATCCGGCGCAGGCGGCCCTGAGGGCGAGCCCCAGCGCAGCGGTGGTCTTGCCCTTGCCGTTTCCGGTGTAAACATGAACCCTGCCACCATGGAGAGGGTCTTTCATTCCCTCCATTGGATCCCCTTTCCGAATACCCGTCACCCCAGGGTTCCGTGTACCTTTTTCAGGAGTTCTGGAATGGCCAGCGCCCGGGGACATTTTTCGAGGCAGGCGCCGCAACCGGTGCATTTGTCGCCCCTGCCTTTCTCCGGGATGAAACCGTACAGCACCTTCGCCTGTTCCAGGCTTCCATGCATGGTGAAATAGTTGTAGTAGTTGAAACACCAGGGAATGGCCACACCTTCCGGGCAGGGCATGCAGTACTCGCACTGGGTGCACGGGATTTCCGCCCTGGCCCGGAATGCCTCTCCGGCGCAATCATAGGCCGCCGTTTCCTGTGGTGTCAGGCAGCCCGGAGGCGTGGAGTCGGCCAGGGCGGCATTCTCCTCCAGTTGATGAATGCTGCTCATGCCGCTGAGCAGCGTGGCCACTTCCGAATGGTTCCACACCCACCGAAGCCCAAGGGCCGCCGGGGAGTGGGTGGTCTTTCCAAAGCAGGCTTTGACCTCCGAAGGCAGGTCCGCCGCCAGGAACCCGCCCCTGAGCGGTTCCATTATCATGACGCCGATGCCTTTCGCCGCCGCGTCAAGTACGCCTTGAACACCGGACTGGTACCGGGTGTCCACATAGTTCAGCATCAGCAGGCATAGATCCCAGTCGAGGAATGAGAGGATGTCTTCGAATGTTTCATACCGGTCGTGGAAGCTGAAGCCGAAGAAGCGTATCTTCCCCTGCTCCTTCATTCGGTTTCCCCAGTCGGGAATGCCGGCCTCCTTCATCTTTGTCCAGCTTCTGCGACTCAGACCGTGCAGAAGGTAGATGTCCACCCAGTCGGTTCGAAGCCGCCGAAGCTGTTTGTCAAGGTAACCGCTGGCATCCCCGGGATTCTCCACCAGCCAGCATGGAAGTTTTGTGGAGAGGAGCAGCCGTTTCCTCTCTCCGGGTGACAGGGTGTCTCCCAGAAAGCCTTCGCTCTGCTCCCTGTGGTAGTTCCAGGCGGTATCGAACAGGTTCACCCCCAGATCCACTGCCCGGTAGATCAGTTCCTCCGAGTCTTTTCTCAGGATGCTTTCCGGATCTCCGGGTTCATGGGGCAATCTCATGGCCCCGAAACCCAGGGAGGAAACGGACACACCTGTATTCCCAAGCTTTCTGTACTGCATGCCTGGCTCCCCTTTCCCGTGAGTACCCCTTGAAGATAACACCGGGAGCGACCCCGGGGTTCAGACACAAAGCAAGAGGGGCGGGGTTTCGCCCGCCCCTCCTTCTATGAAAACGCCCGGTCTCTACTTGGAGTAGAACTCCACCACGGCCCGTTCCTGGACCTCGATGGGTACGTCTTCCCGGGCGGGAACGGCCTTCACCGTTATCTTCCGGTCCTGGGGGGCCGCCTCGAGGAAGGAAGGCACGCCAATACCGCTTCCTGCGGTTATGTGATCCACGATGATTTTGAGATCGCGGCTTTTCTGCTGAAGCGTGATGGTGTCGCCGACTTTTACAAGAAAGCTTGGAATGTCCACTCTTCGTCCGTTGACCTGGATGTGCCCGTGACCCACAAGCTGCCTGGCTGCTGCTATGGTGGGTGTGAATCCGCCCCTGGCAACCACATTGTCGAGACGGCGTTCGATCAGCTGAAGCAGGTTGACGCCGGTTTCGCCGGACAATCTGCTGGCTTCAGTGTAATAGGCCCGAAGCTGCTTTTCACTCAGACCGTAGTTGAAGCGGATTTTCTGCTTTTCCTGAAGCTGAAGGCGGAAGGTGGAGACCCGCCTCCTCTTTCTCATGGCGCCCTGTTCTCCCGGTGTGTTCTGATTGCGGGGTTCCTTGCGAACCAGGCCCGGAAGGGGGGTTCCCAGGGCCCTGACTTTTTTCAGCCGGGCGCTTCTGAATCTTCCCATGTGTTTCCTCCTGCGTTTCAGGTTGTTTTGCGGCAGCATCAGCTTTTTTATCTGCCGCAGGCTGCTTTCGGCAAACGAGGGCGTATTCTACCAAAAAAAAGGGGGACGGTCAATTGCGACCGCCCCCCTGAAGGGTCTCAGTGTGTCAGCGGATAACCACGCAGGAGCGGGTGGCGGTGCCGTGGGGCGTCTGAAGCCTGTAGAAGTACACGCCGCCCGGAACCGGGTTTCCTCTGGAATCTGCGCCGTCCCATATCACCGAATGGGTACCCGGGAGCAGTTCACCCTGCTGGAGGGTACGCACAACCCTGCCCGAGAGGTCGAACACCTGAAGCACGGCCTCGCCGGCCATGGCGGTGCTGAACCCGATGGACGATCCAGCGGCGGTTATGGGGTTGGGGTAGGCGGGCGCGAGATGGAAACCGTGCACAGAGGGGCCGGTTTCGTCACCGATGCCGACGCCGGTGGGGACCATCACCTGAAGGGGATAGAGGTTGTGGGCGGTTACCGTAAGAGTGACATCCTCGGAACCGGGTACCTCGGCGATGTTCAACGTCACCGTTCCCGAACTGTTGGTGCGGCCGCTGGCAAGCACCGTGGTTCCCTGACAGAGGCCTACAAGCGCGTTGTTCACCGGGGACCCGGCAGCGGTGATGGTGACCGGGAAGCTGCCGACATTAACCGTTGTGGGGTGGGATGAGCTGAGGTGAACCAGTGGGCCGGTGGTGGTGAAAATATCGTGCTCGGGCTCGCCCATGATCATGTGCATGTTGCTGTTGCTGGCGTTGCCGGTGAACTCGTAGGCCTTGATCTTGCCATAGTCAAAGGCCTGGCCCATGTGGTGCATGTCCATCTGGAAGTAGCCGCGGAGCTGGTAGATCGCCAGGGAGTCCGTGGGACCCACCGGGCTGTTTACCGTGGCGCCCATGAAGCCCACCGCTCCCTTGGGCTCGGCTATGGAGCCGGCCTTCAGCCAGGCTTCCCCGAAACAGTCGCCGCTGCCGCCGCTGGCGAACTGGCTGTTGACACAGGCGATGGAGCTGATCCACACAAGTCTTCTGTTGTTGGTGAGCGCGTTTACATCGCTGTTGCTGAAACCGGTGGTTCCCCAGGATGTTCTGGAGCCGTGACCGATGTAGCTGAACAGGGAAACGCCGTTGTTGAAATCGGCGGAAATCAGGGCAACCGAGGGGTTCATGCCTCCATAGGAAGGGTTCGGGCAATACAGCTTCACGCTCATGTTGCCGTCGTTGGACATGATCTGCTTGTGACGCCAGGACTGAAGCGGGTCGGTGAAATCGCTGGAGCCCAGGCAGACACCGTACTGGAACCAGCTGGCAGCGGGCTCATAGGGATCCTTCTCGTAGGCCATGATCTTCCAGGAAACATAGTTGAGGCTTCCCGTGTCGGCGCAGAGCCGTCCCACATGAATGCTGGGGTCCACGCCGGTGCCAATGACGCCGTACTGGTTGTCCGCCGCGATGGATCCCACCCAGTAGACCGGAACCCCGACTTCATCGCCGAGAAGGAGAACCCATTCCGGGGGGTTGCTCCAGGTGTTGAAGGCGGTTTCAATGTATGCGTCCACATTGGCGGCGGTAAAGCCGATGTCCTCCATGAGGCCGATCTGGACGTCGTAGCCCTTCTCCCTCTTCCACTGGATGAGGTCTTCGCAAAGGCCTATCGCCGCCTCCGAACCGATGACAAGATACGAGCCGTCTATGATGGCGTCGGTTTCCTGGAAGCCCAGTACCTCTCTGTAGAAGGGAACAAAGCTTCTTGTGATACCCGCGGAAGCCCTGAGAAGCTCGTTCTCACCGGGAGCGCCGTTGCTTACGAGCCTGACCGTGGCGCTGGTGGTGATTTGCGCGTTGCCGGTGACAGGGTTTACCTGAACAGGATGGAAGCTTACCCAGGCCACCCGGATGTCTCTCAGGATGCTGATTCTGTGAAGGCTGACCGGAGATGAGGGGTAAAACTGGTTGCTTCCGTAGACATCGTTGTTCACCTTGAGCGGTGCCTGAAAGCCGCTTCTTTCCTGGAAGGGCTGGGCGGGAAGCACATTGTAGCTGCCCAGAACACTGGTTTCGGTGTTGACTATTTCCAGGGTGATTCCGCCAGTTGCGGGAATCTGAACCATCCGTCTGATCACGGGAACATCGGGTGTTCCAACCTCGGCGCCGTAGCCGCCGCCGGGAACTCTGAATACAACACCCTGGCCGAAGCCTTCAAGGGTTTTGGAAACCGCCTGAAGCGAAGGAAGATTGAACTGGACCAGCGTGCCTGAATCCATACCCAGATACTCCGCCATCGCCACCGGTTCCGGCGAGCGGTAGACTGTGTCCGCCGATGCCAGGAAGGCCGTCAGCAGTAACGCAACAAGAAACAATTTCACTGTTTACCTCCGATTTGAACTTCTGGAAAGCACTTGGAAAAGTACACCCGATAATATCTTACAACCATGTTACCCCCAAGTCAATGAGAAGTTTCAGGAGCCGCAGCCCCGACCAGATTCAGGGCGGAGGCGACAGCGGTGTCGAGCTGCCTGTCCAGCCTGTCAAATGTGTCTGAAGGCAGGGAACCCGAATGTATATCAGGGGTGACCCCGGTGTTTTCAAGGTTTGCCCCGGAAAGCGTGTACCAGCCCGTACCCGGCAGTCGAAAGGATGTGCCGTCGGCCAGGGTTACGTTCACAGTGCCGATAACCGCGCCGTAAGTGGTGTTTCCCACCACCGGCCCCAGTCCCAGTTCCTTCCACGCCGCAGCGAAAATCTCGGCGTCGGAGTAGCAGTTCTCGTCGATGAGCAGAACCAGGTGCCCCTGCCACACTCCCAGGGGCTCCAGAGTGCTTCTGCCGCATCGATCCCGGCTTTCGGCATAGGCGGGCCTTGCAATGCTTGCCAGAAGCTGGTCGTGGGTGTTCCCGCCGCCGTTGCCCCGGATGTCTATGATCATCGCTTCCCGGCCCAGTCCCTCGGCGTAGAGATCCCTTCGAAAGTTCTCCACGGATTCCTGGTTCATGGCCGGAATGTGGAGATAGCCCACCATGTCCGAGGAAAGCCTTTCCACCACCCGGCGGTTGGAAGCCACCCATTCACGGTACGCAAGCCGCCACATCCTCCATTCGGAGGTGGGCTCGATGGTGATGATCATGGTTCTGCCCCGTCTTCTTACCTCCAGGTCGACACTTCTGCCGGAGGTGGACCTGAATGGGGCGTAAAAATTCCGTGTTTCGCCGACGGGAACTCCGTCAACCGATAGAATGACATCGCCGGGGTAAAGCCTCGAACCCTCCATGAACGCCGGAGACCCGGGAATCACGCTGTCCACGGTAACTCCTCCTTCCGGAGGAAAACCGCCGGGTATGATCCCGGGTTCGCCGGTGTAGGATGTTCGTCTGTAACGCCAGGGGCCCCATATGCCAAGATGGGAAGCGCTGAGTTCTCCCAACATGCGACTTACAACATCGTTGAAATCCTGATCCAGAAGGCACTGCACCGCCCTTGGACGGTAAACGTCCCTTAGTTGTCTCCAGTCCGCTCCGTGCATGGCCTCATCGTAGAAGTTGTCTCTCAGAAGCCTCCAGGCCTGATCGAACTTGGCCGCCTGCAGGCCAGGAACACTCCTGAGGAAAGGGCACGACCATCCGTAAACTCCGGAGCTTCCCCCCGCGGCGGGAACGGAACGGATCGTGTTGCCGAAGCTCAGGAAGAACACTTCGTCGGAGTCGATGGAGTGAATGTCCGTGGGTTGCAGCCCTCCCCGGGTCAAACGGGTTAGGTCCTCCCCTTTCCAGCCCACGGACCAGAGGTCCATCAGATTGTCCGGATCATGGGCCGGGAAGAATACTGTCTTCCCGTCCCTGGAGATTCCGTAGAAATCGTACCAGCCCCTGACCGTGCAGAGTGTTTCCACCCTTCGGACAAGATCGGTGAAATCGATGGCCACATCTCCCCTCGCGTCTTCCAGAACGTTTTCCCTTTCACCGGCTTCCCTGTTCCAGTCGCTGTCCCGAAGCCAGGCCTGCCTGATGGAGTAGCTTCCGTCATCGGTTCTGCTGGCCCAGATGAGCCTTCTGCCGTCCCGGGGCCAGAGGGGCTGAAAATCGTCGTTTGGGTGCCGGCTCACGTTCACCGGGCTTCCCCCCCGGGAACTGACGACGAAAACATCCTCTCTGTGCCCCTCCCAGGGAACACTGAAGGCAAGCCAGCCCCCGTCCGGCGACCATGAATGATGGATTATTCCGGGAGTGTCGCAGACCTGCCTCGAAACCCCCGAGGAGATGTCGTGAATGTGAAGCACTCCCCTCTGGTCAAGAAAGGATACGCTTCGCCCGTCCGGGCTCCACTCTCCATCCCGGGCCACCAGGGTGCCGGTGTTTATCTCAAGTTGAATGAAACCTTCCTCCGGGTCGCCCTCGGCAATGACAAGCCTTACCCCCTCGCCGTCCTCTCTCTGAAAGAGAAGCATGGAAGCGTCCGGACTCCACCTGGGCCTCTCCTCTGAATCGGGGGTTGACGAAAGCCTGCGGACATTCCCCTGAATACTGCCGTCACTTATCACGCCGGCGAAAATGGAGCCCATGGACTGCATCGCAATCCGGGTTCCGCAGTTGGATACCCTGAAGCCGTCGGTGTAGATTCCGACCGTCTCCACTGTTTCCAAGGGAAAGGGATGATCGAGGGATGCGTTGATGCTCACCGTATCAGGAGACCAGTGGGGCGGGCGGACAGTCAGAACCATGCCACCGCTTTCGAAGGCAACGAGACCTCCTCCGGCGCCGGGAAATGTTATCCCCCCGGGAAAGGGGCCGGACACCGCTTCGAGGCTGTCGCCCATTACGGCCCAGAACCTGTCGCTGCCGTTATCATCCTCCATCACCAGAAACAAAGTGCCGTTCAGAACGAAAGGCCAGCGCTGATCCCGGCTGAGTTGAGCCAGCGGAATCCACCGGGAACCGTCCCCGGTCCACAGGGAGGAAGACGCGCTTCCGACATAGTGTCGGCGCCACCATGGAGTGGAACCGGTTTCTATCACAAAACCGTGCTGGAGCCGGGCAAGGCTGTTAACGGAGGCCGGGATCCTGAGCACCGGTGTACCCCCGGTTACCGGGACGGAATACACCCAGTCGTTCCCGCCCTCCCGCGAACTCCGAAAAAGCACCGCCTGCCCTTCCCAGCCTGCTACCGCGTCTTCGCCGCTGTGAAAGGTAAGCCTTGTGGAAGCGCCGCCGGTTCCGGGCATCACATAGACATCGCCTTCGCCGGTAACGGAGTTGCTGAATGCAATCCACTCACCGTCCGGGCTCCAGGAGGGATTGGTAACAAAACCCTCGCCCGGGGTCAGGCATCTCGGGTCGCCCCCCTCTGCGGAAACCAGAAAAAGCATGCCTCTCCATGTGAAGGCCAGAGTCGAACCGTCAGGGGAGGGAACAGGATACCGGGCATCGGTGATGGGCCCGGACAGCGCCATGAGAACAAGAAGAAGCATGTCTACTCCTTTTTCGCCAGGACAAGCAGCCTGGGAGACAACTGCGGATCAAAGGAAGAGAGATCGTAATCGCCCCACAGGTTCACAATGGAGAAACCCTGATCCGTCCCGTCTTCCACCGCTTCCATGACGGGGAAAGTCGACATTTCGAGAACAACCCTGCGTTTTTCAGCGCTTCCGAAGCCTTCGGTAGTGTAGATCATATCGTAAACCACCGCGTTTCCTTCGCTGGACCGAAAAACTCTTTCGCTTAGTGTAAGGAACCTGCGGTCAGGAAGCGGAGCCCGGTATCTGATGGTTCTGGGTTCCTCGGGTCTTCTTTCAAAGGAGGGGCTCACTTCGAACAGAAATACACCTCCGAAAGCAAGAATCCGGTATGCCTCCGAAAGAATACTGCGGCGACACCCCCGGTCCAGCACGCATTGCAGCCCGTTGTAGGGAAAACATGCAAACCCGAAAGACTCGTCACGGAATGGCATGGCCTGCCCCATCCCCCGAACCCGCTCCGCCAGAAATGAGGCGTCCGGAGACCACAGGGAGAGCATGTTGGAGCTGGGTTCCAGGGCGACGGTGAGCCCCCGGCTGAACAGGCTTTCCGCGAGCCTGCCGCTTCCCGCCCCGATTTCGAGGCAGTCTCCCGGGTATTCACTCCTTATCCGCCGGTAGAACTCCATCTCCGGGTGGTCATGGGGAAAGACGGTGCCCTCTTCGGTATGAAAGAACAGGGCATACTCTTCCCAGACATCAGGAATCGAAGGCATTGAAAACTGTTTCAATTCCTTTCAGGCATTCCCTCTCCATTTGTTTCATGGATACCAGAGCGGCCTTCATCTCGGCGGGGTCTCTTTGCTCGGGAAGCCCGCTGAGCCCAAGGGACAGATCTTTGTAGAGGTTCTCCAGCATCTCTGCGCTATCCGCCACTTCCGGCTTCAGGGAAGCGGAAGCGCCCAGATAACCTGCGGCCATTCTTCGACATTCACCCAGCACCAGGGCCAGGGTTTTGCCGCGGTGATGGAATCCTTCTCCGTTCTCCACCGCGGCTATCCAGCAGTCGTACACCTTCAGACCCTGCTGAAATCCGTAACACGAGTGTTCACCGGAAGAGAGATGCATGTCGAGAGCAAATCCCAGGCTGTCACGGTAGACGGTCTCGATGGGGCGTGGCTGGGTACGGTCGAATCCGTGAAAGGATACATGGCCGCCGCCGAGAAACTGCTCCCATGATCCGAAATCAAGCCTGTCCGGATACGCCTCTCCCTCGAGGGAGGGAGGGGTGTCGAGGATGAAAGCGTTCTCGTCGTAACCCGTTATGAGCTGGTATTCCAGGCACTTCACCGAACAGGGCACCCCCCTTGTCATGAGGTCGCGGATGCCCTTTTCTATCCGGTTCTTCTCGGCTGTAGTGGTGTCCGGACCGAAATGCCCCAGATCGCTGTGGGCTAATCCCATATTCAGAAGAAGCCGGTCGAAGCTTTGCTTCCGCCACTGATGAATACTGCGGCGGTCAAGGGTTGCGTCGGCATTCAGCAGGAAGGCATGACCGGAACCTCCGAAGAGAGCCGATTCCGAAAGCCCGAGGCCGTGATACGAAGCGGCGCCGGCAACCACGCCCATCAGGGAAGCAAGGTGGGGCCCCTGGCGCAAAACCCGTTGAGCCATAATGCTGCACCTCCCGTTAAAAGCCCGCTAGAATACAGCAGCCCTTGGGCCTGCCCTGATTATGAAATCTTCCGGGTCAATATGCACACCGTTTCTCAGTACCTCGTAATGCAGGTGGGGGCCCACGGAACGTCCGGTGCTTCCAAGCCGGGCGATAATATCACCCCTCTGCACCTGCTGGCCCACCGCGACATCGAGCCGGGAGCAGTGGGCGTATCTGGTGGATATCTCGTCGGTATGCTTTATCACCATGTTGAGCCCCCAGCCGCCGCTCCACCCGCAGAATGTGACCACGCCATCAGCCGGGGCCACGATCGGGGTTCCGGTGTCGCCGGCGATATCAATTCCCTGATGGTACCGAACAGCGCCGGTGAAGGGATCGATCCGGGGTCCGAAGCCGCTTACGAACACACCGTGCACCGGCCATATCGAAGGCGTTCTTCGAAGCAGGTCGGCCTTTTCCACCAGGAGCCTGGCCAGGGAATCGTAAGCCACAAGCTCCGCCTCCGCAAGCCGCTCGCTGAGGTACAGCCTGAACTCGAGATCATCTATGTATTGGAACATGTTGCTGGGCTCCCGGGTCGGGCCGTCTTCCCTGAGGCTTGAGAAGTCAAGGTTCAGGTCGGCCGCGGCTACGAAAACTCTCTCCTCGCGGTGGGAAATCTGTCTGATGGTTTCCTGAAGGTTTTCTACCCTGGCGCCAAGCTGTAGAAGCTCTCCCTCAAGAATCGCGTAGTCGCGGGATGGAGTCAGTGCCGGCGCAACCCTTCTGCCCAGAGCGAAAGCCGCACCCAATAGAAGGCTCATCACCCCGGCGGCAAGAAAGATGAAAAGCCTTATCCGGTGGGCGTCGATGCGTATGGGCCGCCTGCGGCCGGACGGGTCTTCCGGAATCCAGTCAAGGGAGCCCTTCAGCAAAACAAGCTTCTTCCGTTACTTGAGAAAGTGAAGCAGGGCGCCGCTCTCACCGCATTCGTGCAGTTTCACGATGGCCCTGTTCTTCAGCTGCCTCACCCGTTCCCGGCTTATGCCCATGGTACGGCCGATTTCCGCCAGAGTATGCCTTCTGTCGGTATGGATTCCGAAGAACAGCTGAATGATTGTTCGCTCACGGTGATCGAGAATGTCCAGCATGTCGCCCACGCTTCTCTTCAGTGCCTCGTGAAGAACCGCCTCGTTGGGGGCGATGCCGTCATCCGCGGCGATCATTTCCTGGAAGGTCTTGTCGCTTCCCTCGTAAACCGGGCTGTCAAGCGAAAGGTGGGTGCTGTGAATTGACATCATGCCCTCGATCTCGTCGCGGCTGAGGTCAAGTTCTTTCGCAATCTCCTCGGTGGACGGGTCGCGACCCAGGGCGTGGCCAAGCTCTCTGGTTGCCCTTCCCATTTTGTACAGCTCCCCCACTCTGTTCAGGGGAAGCCTTACGATTCTGGACTGCTCAGCCAGCGCCTGGAGGATTGCCTGTCTTATCCACCATACGGCGTAGGTGATGAACCGGCAGCCCTTGCCTTCATCAAAGCCCTTGGCCGCCCGGATGAGGCCGACATTGCCCTCGTTGATAAGGTCTTCCAGGGCAACACCCTGATTGGCGTACTGCTTGGCGATGCTGACAACGAACCTCAGATTGGCTTCTGTGAGTTCGTTCAGGGCTTCCTGGTCGCCCTCTCTGATCCGCCTGGCCAGAGAGGCTTCCTCTTCCGATGTAAGAGTGTCGCGGGTTCCAATCTCCCGAAGGTACAGCTCAAGAGACCGTCCTTCAGTTCTTCTCGTGGCCATTCCGCCGCCTTTCCTCATCCCGTATATTTCAGGCACAATGAAAGTGTTCCATAGGTTCAGGAAAACAACGGGCTATTATGTCAAGCCTTGACGCCTTGTCAAGGGGTTGACATGGACTGGTCTTCACTTCCCCGGGAAAAGGCTCGCTGTGCCCTCTGCGGCGCCGACAACCCGAAGCTGCTCAGGGTCACCCGGGGATGGCCTGTTGCGAAGTGTCTTTCCTGCGGTCTTGTTTACCTCAGGGAAAGGCCCTCCGAAGACTCACTGGCCTCCATGTACTCCAAAGACTACTACAACCGTACCGAGGTGGGCTACGGGGGCTATGTGGAAAGCTACTTCAAATACCGGGGGATTTTCCACAAGCTCTTCGAGGCCAGGGCGAGGAGCCTCGAAAGGTTTCGTGGGCAGGGTTCGATTCTGGAAATCGGATGCGCCCACGGCTTTCTTCTCGATCATCTCAAAAAAGACGGCTGGCTGGTTTCCGGCGTAGAGGTGAGCCCCCTGGCCGCAGGCTACGCGCGGAACACTCTTGGCCTCCAGGTTCACCACGGCACCCTGCGGGATGCACGGTTTGAAACCGGAGCCTTTGATGTTGTAATGATGCTGGATGTTCTGGAACACCTTCACAGACCGCATGACACCCTTCGCGAGGTATCCAGGCTTCTGAAACCCGGGGGTGTGCTGCTGGTACAGTGCCCTTGGGAACTCACCCACTGGGAAGAGGTCATCGAGGCATTCCTGCGGGGAAGAAAGACCGGATGCATCGAACCCGACGCGGTTCCGGCTCACCTCTATTTCTTCAATCCAAGAACCCTGGAGGCAATGCTGAAAGCTTCGGGCTTCACAGTGATAGCCAGGGAGAGCGGAAACTACGGGGCTGTGCGAAGAAAGGTCAAACCCCCGCCGCTGAATGTCGGCAGCCCGCTGGAAAGGGTGTTCAGGGTGCTGTACTTCCGGCTGGGCATACAGAGGGTTCTGTACCGGGCAGCCAGGACCGTTGGCTGGGGCAACGGCCTTATCCGCTACGCGACAGGTCCGGAAGGAGCCTCGTCCCGATGAACACCATTTTCTTTCGTAATCCCGGACCGGTCAGGCAGGTGTGCGGAGCGGCTCCCCTGGATGATCTTCATCTTCATCTGGAGAGAAGAGGGATCAAGGGCCTTCCGGGCGTTATCGCCCTGAGATCAGACCTTCTAACCCGTCAGCCCCTTGAACTTCTTCCCCGAAGCGATGCGGATGGAGTGGCGGCTCTTGCCACCACGGGAAAACCCTGGGCTTCCCTGTGCGTGTTGACGGACCCGAAGGGCTTCATAATCGGTTTCGAACGGAATCCCTGCCCCGAACTGGCGGAAACCAACCTGTGCGTTGCAGGCGCATGCTGGTTCGCCGAAAAGCCGAAACGCCACGATTCCCTGGAGGAGACCATAATCCGCAGCCATGAAAGCGGAGCGAGGCTGAGGGCTTTGCTTCTTCCGGGAAAGGCTTTTATCGTTGGTTCCGCCGGGGAACAGCTCAGAGCCTGTCACAACATGCTTTCGGGAAGGGTAGTCCCGCCGGTGGCAGGGTGTGAGCCCTGCAATGGCACTTTCATACAGGGAGAGGTTCACCGCAGTGCCAGGGTGGAGGGAACCCTCTGGACCGCACCCGGCTCAAGAGTTGAAGAAGACTGTGTTCTGGAGAACTGCGTGGTTTTGGAGAACGCCGTGGCGGGCAGGGGTTCCAGGCTGCGAAACGCCCTGGTGGAAGCCGGCGCAAGGGTGCGCCCGGGAACCATCATGGAGGAAAAATACCCAAGCTT
>Ga0334882_1001669_pt1 | contig 25524 bp, 23 predicted proteins | sample GraSluR1_MG_5_FD_207226 | JGI IMG/M metagenome (GOLD analysis project Ga0334882, IMG submission 207226) | Sludge microbial communities from methane-producing bioreactor in Wageningen University, Netherlands - Granular Sludge_15_04-R1 | ecosystem: Engineered > Bioreactor > Anaerobic >...
AATTAAAATTAATAAAAACATTGTTGAAGGTAAATAAGAAAACCAAATTGTTGCTATTAAAAGCCCAATTGTCTCATCAATAATAATTTTTTTACAATCTTTCTCTTGAAAAAGCTTTTCTGCTTCAGTAGTTAAAGGAATAGCTATCATAATAAGAACTAAAGTAATCAACCCTTTCTGCCAAAAAATTAAAGGATGGATTAAATAAGCCACTAATGTTCCAAAAATAACTCCAGCTATTCCTGGAACAAATGGAATATATCCTAAACCAAAAGAAGTAGAAAAAAATTTTATAAGGAAATTTTTCAAATTAAAAAAATTATTCTTTAAATTTATTACTTAAAACATGAGGATTTATACCTTCATCTGAAAAATTGTTTTTATAAAAAGAATGAATCAAACCAAAAACAAAGCCAAAAGCAAAATACCAAATATTGAAAGCTAGATTAATTATTACCCCACCAGCTAAAATTCTTAAAACATAACTCATTCCAGCACAAAAAGAACAAACATATTTTACATGTTCTAACCAAAGTGTATAAACCATATTAAGCATAAGGTATATTACTGAAATTACTGCAAACCTCAAGCTAATCTCTAAACTCAACCACAAACCTAGAATTATTAAAACCAAATTAACAAATAAAGCCACACTTGTATTTAATTTTCCAGAAGCAATTGGCCTCTTAGATTTTTCTGGATGTTTTTTATCCTCTTCTTGATCCAAAATATCATTAAAAAGATAAGCTACTCCTGTAAACAAACTGAACAATAAAAACACTTCTCCAGCTCTTAAAAATAATTGATAATCAAAAATCAACCCAGTAAATAATAAAGGAATAAAAACAAAAACATTTTTAATCAATTTTTTAGGCCGAAAACTAACAAAGATATAATAAAGAGATTTCATATTTTTATTTATATTTGTATATATTATACACTATTTTTAATATTTTTCCTTAAAAATCCATATATTCTTTCTAAGATACTCTTAATTTCATCCTTTCTAGGCACAAAAACATCATAAAAACCCATTTTTGTCTCTTTATAAAAGAGATAATAATGAAAACCAAAAATTAAAAGATAAGTAATTGTAGAAGATACAGCTGCTGCTATCATTCCATATTGAGGAATATAAAGAAAATTCAAAACAATATTAAGAATTGTAGCCAAAAACCAACAAATAGTAAGCTTAAAAGGATAACCTGTGCTTAAAAAATACTGGCTTAAAACAGTACTCGTTGATAAGGCGATTAACCCTGGTAAAAGCAAAAGAATTGGTTGTACTGATGGCAAAAATTCCTGACCATATAATAATCCAATAAATAATCTAATAAATAGCAAAACACCAACAGCCATTATCAAAACCGACAACAATGAAAGTCGAGAATATTTAGCAACAGATTCTTTTTTTGACCTATCCTCAGCATTAATCTTTGGAAACATTACTGTCACAATTGAAAAAGGCAAAAGAAAGAAAATATCACCAAAAGTAGAAGCTAAAGAATACAGCCCAGACTCAACCATGCCTTTAAAAAAATTAACCATATACAAATCTATTCTCAAAATCAAAAGAGCAAAAATGCCTGTTAAACATATTTTAATTCCATAATTTAAAGTTGTTTTTAAAACTTTTAAATTTAAACCTAAAAATATACCATTCTTTAAAAAAATAAATCCCATTGGCAATAAAGCACTAATAATATTTATTAATGCATACCAAATAAGAACATAAAAAACATCTAATTTAAAAACTAATAATAATAAAATTACTCCTATCAAATTTATTGCCTGAGTAATTATAGAAAAAATATTGAGCTTTCTAAACTTTTGTTCTCCAGTTAAAATACCACTAAAAAAATTCGACCAAAAAAGAAAAGGCAAAGATATTAAATAAAGAAGCAGATAGCTTCTTGGAATATTTCTAAAAAATACAGGAAAATGCAATGCTAACACTGAAATCAAAACAAAACCTACTATCCCGAGAATTAACCCTGCCCAAAAAGAATTACCAAGAATATTTTTCTTTTCAATGCTTTTATTAGAAACAGCATAAGTATTAAACGCATTTATTCCTAAGTTTCCCAAATTAACGGCTGTCGTGCCTACCATTGCAATAACTGCCAAAAGACCTTTTCCAGCAGGACCTAAAGTACGAGCAACAACAATACCAGCTAAAAGACTAAAAAACAAAACCACAACTTTTGTACCGAAAGTAAAAGAAACATTGCCAAGAACAGAATTATTTTCTTTATCTATGAACATAAATATTTACTGTATTTTTTAGAAACTTCTTTAATGTCAAAAAGATGTCTATTTTTATTAATCCATTCAAATGATTTCTCCCTGAGCTTGATTGCGTCCTCTTTATTTTCTAATACCCATTTTATAGCTTTATATAAATCATCAATATTACCTGGCTTTACTAAAAAACCTGTCTCTCTGTCTTTAATTAATTCTTTAATACCTCCGATATTTGATGCTATAATTAGTTTTTTAGCAACAAGAGCTTCAAGAATTGCAATGCCTAGACCTTCTGACAAAGAAGGAAAAACAAAAACATCCATTTGTTTTAAATAGTGCCCAATATCTAGCATTTCTCCAACAAACCTTACATTAGATAAATTATTTTCTTTAACAAAATTCTCTAGATTCTCTCTTTCAGCACCATCCCCTACAAAGATAAATTCTGGCAATTTAACTCCTTCACTCTTTAATTTTTGTAAAGCTTCTAAAATATAAATGTGACCTTTTATTTTATCTAAACGAGCAATAATACCAAAAACTGGTTTCCACTGATCATCTGATTTTTGATAAGATAAAAATTTATCAAAATCTACACCATTATAAACTACTTCTATCTTAGAAGAAGAAACTTTAAAATGCTCTATTAAAAACTGCTTAACATCATTTGAGATAGCTATAATTTTATCTGCTTTTTTAAAAGCCTTTATCTTCAACCATCTAATAACTGAGGTTTTTTTAACCACATCATGCTGGATAGAAATCATTCTTTTATTCAAACCGATGTTTGCTAAATAACCTAAAATGTCAGATTGATATAAAGACGTAATAATAATATCGGGATTGATTTTTCTTAATAAAAAGATTACTCTTAAAAGAACAAAAGGAATAATTAGAATCCATATTATTTTTAAAAAAAATGATGAAGGGTATTTTTTAGAACCAGCAAAAAATATCGGAAACCCTAATACATTAAACTCTTTTTCCATCAAGCCAGATCCCAAAATCGCTATAATGCTTATATCAAATTTATTCTTGTCTGAATCTTTTAATAAATCTAACAATATTCTCTCTGTTCCACCAATTAAAAAATTATTCCATATAAAAACTAATTTTTTCTTTTCCATAAATGATTAATTCTAAAAAAACATTAATTGTTTCTTCCTATGCCCCTCCCTCTATGCGAGGAGCACCGCAAAATATATACAATCTTTTTAGAGATTTTCCTTCATCTTCTTATTGCCTTTTAACAAGTTATTATAATATTGATAATATATCAGCGCAAAAAGGTAATTGGCTTCAAGGAAAATATATTTTTTATGATAACCTTTCTTTTTCTGGTTCTTTAAAAGATCGTCCAGAAATAATAAAAGAACGTCCATCTCGTTTAATTCTAAACAAATTGAAACATTTAGTAAAGCGCCTTTGGATTTTAGGAGCCCTTGGCGGAACTTTTATTATGTTTTCTCAAATTATTATGATAATAAAAACTGGAATCCAGACTATTAAAGAAGAAAAAATAGAAACAATGATCGGTTTTTCTGATTATGGACCAGCATTAATTTCCACCTATCTTCTATACAAAATTAAAAAAAAACCTTACTATATATTCCTTTTTGATATTTATAGGAACAATTTTTATTCAGTTTTTCCTGCAACATTTTTAGCTAATATTTTTGAATCAAAAATACTTAAAAATGCAGAAAAAATAATTGTTACCAATGAAATAACCTTGAACTATTATGCCCAAACATATGGCGAAAAGATAAGAAAAAAAATAACTATAATTCATAATTCAACGTTTTATGAACCATATCTTAATCTCCAAAAGGATTATAATCCTAAGCCACCTTATACCATTCTCTTTACAGGAACTATTTATTGGCCTCAAACCAAAAGTCTAAAAAATCTTATTAAAGCCATAGAAGAATTAAAAGATATTGATATAAATTTAAAAATTTATTGTCCAGACCCAAAAGATTATCTAAAAAAAATTGGAATTACAGAAAATGAAAAAATCAAAATATTGATAGCCCCTCCACAAAAAATGCCAGAAATTCAAACTCAAGCTGATATTCTATTTTTGCCACTTTCTTGGCACACCAAAAGCCAAAAAATTATTGATACTGCGACTCCTGGAAAGCTAGCTGACTATCTTGTTTCTGGAAAACCAATATTAATTCACGCTCCAAAATCAAGCTACCTAGTAAAATATGCAGAAAAAAATAATTTCGCCATAATTGTTGATGAAGAAAATATAGAAAAATTAAAAATAGCAATTAAAAAATTGCTAACTGATAGAAAATTAGCTGAAGAGCTTATTAAAAACGCTCAAAAAACATTTTCTGAAAATCACAATGCCAGTCGAAACGCTTTAATGCTTCAACTTTTGCTTTCTTAATAAATTAATATTTTAAATAAAATTTATTAATTTTATCTATTACACATTGAACATAACTTTGATTCAATTTATAATATAATGGTAATCTTAGAATCCTTTCGCTCTCCTTTGTTGTGTAATTGTCTGTTCCGTGAAATCTTCCATATTTTAATCCCGCGACAGAACTATGAAGAGGAATATAATGGAAAACTGCATAAATATCATTTCCTTTAAGATAATTAATTAATTCTGTTCTTTCCTCTATATTTTTACATTTTATATAAAACATATGAGCATTATGCTCGCATTCTTTTGGAATATATGGTAACTCAATTAATTCTTTTTCTTGTAAATACTTTAATCCGTTATAATAAATATTCCAAATATCTACACGGTTTTGATTAATTTTGTCTGCTTTTTCTAGCTGTGCATATAAATACGCAGCGTTTAGTTCGCTTGGTAAATATGAGCTCCCTATATCTACCCATGCATATTGATTAATTTCGCCTCTTAAAAATTTACTTTTGCTTGTTCCTGCGTCTCTAATAATTTCAGCTCTTTCAATAAAATCTTTATTTTGAATTAATATAGCGCCACCTTCGCCCATGGCATAATTTTTACTCTCATGAAAACTATAACAGCCTAAATCACCTATGGTTCCCAAGAATTTCCCTTTATATTTAGACATTACTCCCTGAGCAGCATCTTCGATAACATAAAGATTGTATTTTTTAGCAATTTCCATTATTTTATCCATTTCACAGGATACACCTGCATAATGAACTGGAGCTATTGCTTTTGTTTTATCTGTAATTGCATTCTCTATCAAAGTTTCATCTATATTCATCGTATCTGGTCTAATATCAACAAAAACTATTTTAGCTCCTCTTAAAATAAAAGCGTTTGCTGTTGATGAAAAAGTATAAGAAGAAGTTATAATTTCATCGCCAGACTGAATATTAGTCAAAATTGCGGCCATTTCTAAAGCATGGGTACAAGAAGTTGTTAGCAAGGCTTTTTGTGTATGAAAATTTTTTTCAAACCAAACATTACATTTTTTTATGAATGGACCATCACCACATAACTTTCGATTCTTTTCTATTGCCTCTTTAATATATTGTTTTCCTTTTTCGATAAAAGGTGGAATATTAAATGGTATCATATTTTATAATTTTTCTAATTTATTTTGAAAAATATATTTAGGACTATCTTTGCCACAATTAAAAATAACATCTAACACGCTTACGTAATGATTAAAATCGCCGTACAACTGATTATATTCTGGATATTCATATTTGATATACTCAAGTTCTATATTTGCATTTTTAAATTTATCTTCTTTAATATATGCTTTAGCTGCAGGTCCTGATAAATAGTGAGTAGCATTTAATTGCTTACAGATACTAATTATTTTATCATCTTTTATACCTGTTGTCTTTAAATCTATTGAATTAATAAATTCCGTTTTAATTCCGAGAATGTTTGCAATTAATTTAGTCGAATATATATTAAGTTGTGATAAATTTGTCCATTTATTTTTTATATAAATATTTTCTAATATAAAATGATATTCTTTAAAAAATGGTGCTTTGCAATAATTATGTCTTATAGACTCATAATGATTTCTTTGCCACTCTTCATCGTTGGAAATTTTTATCTCAAAAATCTTAGTTTTTTGAAAATTTTTTTTTATCGGAACTGTTAAAAATTTTAAACCACTGGAAGTTTTTATCAAATTTCTATTACGCCAATCTCGTTTTGTGTATTGAGTATCTTCAAAAAAGACAAAAATATCTGCTTGATTAATCATGTCAAATACACCTTTCCAGGGAATATAATTAGATTGCAATATTGCTACTTTTTTCATTATTTATTCCAGCAAATCATTAGGTATTAATTCTTTCATCATATTTATATACGCCCGACCTTCTTCTGGCCATCTTGTTTGAACCCAATCAGGACACTGCCCACAAAAAACAAATTCAGAAAAATTATTTTTTAAATGGGCCTCCCGTAATTTTTTCATAAAATCTCCTTGCCATATTTCTTTAATTGTGTGATTTTTAAAATTAGTTATTTCAGATTTATAATACCAATCACCAGGACAGAAACCAATCGTACCCTTTGGTGTCAAAACAAGACGTTCCCATGGATAAACACACGGTTTCCTTGCAATATTTTTAAAAGCTTTATCCATTTTTGATTTTATTGTTTTCTTTGCTCCACCTGCCGAATGAAGCCTGCGAATTACTACATAATGCGCCCCATTGTCTTTCCAGAATTTTTCAAAATCCAAAGTTTCATTTTTATTTAAAGGTTGCTCAACAAAACTCACTACAACTTTCGTTTTATAATTATACTTTTTTATAAGATTAATAAGCCCTAAAACATTTTCTCTTGTTACATCAAGCTTGCCATTAACCCTAATTTTTTTATAAGTTTCATTGGTAAATGCATCAATGCTAATATCAAAGATATCTACACCTATATCAAGAAGTTTTTTGGCTTTTAATTTTGTTAAGAGCATTCCATTTGTTGTAAGATTGACTCTTGTCTTAGAATTTTTACAAGCATATTCAAGCATTTCTTCTATCTGGGGATGAAGCAAAGGTTCTCCGTTTGGTGCATATCTTAAATACTGACAAATACCTAAGCCATCTGTAGCAACTTCATTAATAAGTTTTTTGTGCAATTCAATGTCTAAATTAGCTCCAGTAAAAGCCTTGGATTTTGCAAATTCACTATGGGGGCAATGAATACAGGCCAGATTGCAGTGTTCCGTCACATCAACAATAATTTGTGAGGGAAATTCTGGACTTAAGTGCTTTTGAAAACCATATTTTGAATTATTCATAATATTATTTTAAAAAATTATTATTTGTTTTGGAATATTTTTTCCCAATCTTCTTTTAGCTTTTTCTCTGTGAAATGATTTTTAATAATATCTATATTATTTAATTTTATATCATTTGGGATTTTCTCAAATAACCTATCCAAATCATTATAACTGTACACTTTCAACCCAAAATCACTGCAAAGTTGCCAAAAAGTAACGTCATTCCTTATATAAACTTTTTTCCCTAGACCAATCAAAATTAAAATATTGTAACCCGCTTGTTGTCCCTTAAAATTAAATATTGCTATATCAACTTTAGCTAATAATTCTGAATATTTTTCAAGAGATAAAAGTTTTGTTATCGGATTAAATTTATTACCAAATATTTTAGTTCCTTCTTGAATAACTTTTTGTCTATAATCATCATGCCCATATGCAAGTGGACATATAATTTCTATCGCTTTATCTTTATCTTTTTTTAATTTTTGGAAAACTTCTAAATGGTTTAATGCAGGATCTGCTGCATTACCAATTTGTATATAAGTTTTCTTCTCGTCTTTATTTCTCTTTGATAAATCAAATTCTTTATATATAACATTGGGATACAGAAATGAATAATAATACTTCCCTTTAACTCCATACCATTTTTGAGCTAATTCATAATCTCCTTTAATGAAAGCTATTAGCCCATTCATATTTTTTATAACAAATCTCCTCGCTGCTTCATATAAATTGGATTTAAAGCTTTTCTTCCTAAATTTATACTCATATAAATCTACACCAAAAACAACCCAATCACATTTCCTAAGTAGCCATGGCTGAAAAAAAAGAATTATCACTAATTGATGGTGGACTAGACCATGTAAAAATATCTTTTCGCACTTGTACATTTCTCGTATTAATAATAATAAACTCTTAAAGTTTCTTGAAATTTTCTTTACATTCTCTCTTTGATTAACTTTCCCAGTATTAGTTAAAATTAAAAACAAATGTTCTTTAGAATCAAAATTCTTGTTTATAAAATCAACGTAAGGCTCAATGAACAAAACATAAGTATATATATGTAGATATTTTCCTTTATTTTTTTTCATAAATTCTTTCATAATATTCTTGATAATCTCCAGTCAAAACATTTTTTACCCAATCTTGATTTTCAAAATACCATTTAATAGTTCGTGCTATACCCTCTTCAAAAATAATTTCAGGATGCCACCCAAACTCATTTTTTATTTTTGTAGAGTCTACAGCATATCTTTTGTCATGCCCTTTTCTATCTTTTACATATTTAATTAAATCATAATTAATACTAGATAAATCAATCTTTAGAATAGATTTATATTCTGGATTTTTCTTTATCAAATCTTTAATTGTATCTATAAGAATTTTAACTATTTCTATGTTCTGTTTTTCAGTAGAACCCCCTATATTATATATCTCACCCATCTTACCTTTTTCTAAAACTAAATCTATCGCCTTACAATGGTCTTTAACATAAATCCAATCTCTAACATTCTTCCCATCTCCGTATACAGGTAAATCTTTTCCTTCTAATATATTTTTAATAATCAATGGAATAAGCTTCTCTGGAAATTGATAAGGCCCATAATTATTTGAACATCTAGTAATATTCGCTGGAAATTTATAAGTCTCTTTATAAGCTTGCACAATCATATCTGCACTAGCTTTGGAAGCAGAATAAGGAGAACGAGGATCTATTGGCGTTTGTTCTTTAAAGTAGCCAGTTTCGCCTAAACTTCCATATACTTCGTCTGTTGATATTTGCAGGAATTTTACCCCTTCTTTATATAAATTTTCTTTTTCCTCCCAAAATTTTTTGGATATATCTAATAAATTTTGAGTTCCTAATATGTTAGTTTGTAAAAATAATTGCGGATCTTCTATAGACCTATCAACATGAGACTCTGCTGCAAAATTGATAACATAATTTATACCATTTTTAAAAAATATTTCACTTACTAATTTTTTATCACATATATCACCTTTGATAAATTCTATCTTATCTAATTCATTCTCAAGAGTTTTCAAATTTCCTGCATAAGTTAATTTATCTAAAATTATTAATTTAACACTAACTCCGTATTTACTAATTATATATTTAACAAAATTCGCCCCAATAAAACCTGCTCCTCCTGTTATTAAATATGTTTTTGTTTTCATATTGTTTTATAATAAACTTCTACGATATTTCTGAAATTCTAATTAAATATTTTCCATAATCTGTTTTTAATAAAGACTGGGATAATTTTATTAATTGATTTTTGTTAATAAAACCCATTCTATAAGCTATTTCTTCAATACAAGCAATGTATAATCCTTGTCTATTCTGTATTGCTTCTACAAAATTTGAAGCATCCAATAATCCCTTGTGAGTACCTGTATCTAACCAAGCTGTTCCTCTTCCTAATATTTTCACATTCAAAATATCTCTGTCCAAATATTCTTGCAATACAGATATTATCTCTAATTCACCTCTTGCTGAAGGCTTAATAATTTTAGCTATTTCAATTACATCATTATCACAAAAATATATTCCAGGAATAGCATAGTTAGATTTTGGATTTTGAGGTTTTTCTTCTATTGAAACTATTTTTTGAAGACTAGAATCAGGCTCAAGAACCCCAAAATCTCTTGGATTATTAACATAATAACCAAATATAATAGCCCCGTTTGTAAGTTCCTTCGCTTTTTTCAAATTATCTACTAAATCAGTACCATAAAACATATTGTCGCCTAATATCAGACATACACTATCTTTCTCTATAAATTTTTCTCCTATAATAAAAGCTTCCGGGATTCCTTTTGGCTCTTTTTGCTCTTCATATTCAAATTTTAATCCCAATTGACTGCCATCACCTAATAATTCTTTATAAATTGGCAAATCTCTCTTAGTAGAAATAATTAAAACATCTCTAATGCCTGCCAACATAAGAATTGATAAAGGGTAATAAATCATTGGCTTATCATATATAGGCAATAACTGCTTGCTTACTCCTTTTGTTACTGGATAAAGCCTTGTTCCGCTTCCACCAGCTAAAATTATTCCTTTCATTTTTAAATATTTTTAAAAAGATTAATAATTAACTAAATTAATGAATATTCTCGTTTAAGTATTACATGCATAAATACTAATAGTTTTATAATAACAAAAAAAACGTCTTGTGAAAAGATGATTTTTATTTAAAAAAGATAGGAGATTGTCCCTCATTCATGTTATAATTACTTAGATCATCAATAATAAAACGATATATAAAGCAAATCCGTAAAAGTACAAATTTCGTGTAATTTTAAAAATAACAAATATGAACATAATAAAACTTATCAAGCGCTTATTAAAACATCCGGTTTCTATTCTTAGGCATGGGGCTATAGTTATAGAAGAAGAAAAATTTAAAAAATCAATATCAAAAAAATATAATATTGAACAATTGCCTACAGTTGATCTAATGGAACTTTTTCCTAATTTTAATGAAAATTTAAGCACATATAGTTTTCTGGAAGGAACTTCATTAATCACAGATTTAATGCTTCTAAAACAATTAGCACGAACTTATCCTGCCTGTAAATATCTTGAGATTGGAAGTTGGCGAGGAGAAAGTCTTAAAAATGTTTCTGAGGTAGCTAAAAGTTGTGTAGCTATTACACTTTCACCTCAAGAAATGAAAAATATGCATTACAGCCAAGAAGTTATTAATGTTCATGGCATATTTTCAAAAGGCACTAATAATATTACAGAAATACTTCATAATTCAAAAACTTATGATTTCAATAAATTAAAAAGCGAATTTGATCTTATATTTATTGACGGAGATCATTCTTATGAAGGAGTATTAAACGATACAAAAAAAACATTTAATCTAAGGAAAAATAACTCTTCTGTCGTAGTTTGGCATGATTATGGCATTTCTACTGAAAGAGTAACACACTCTGTATTAGCAGCAATTTTAGATGGTATTCCTCGTGAAAAACATAAAAATTTGTTCCATATATCAAATACATTATGTGCAATATACATAGAAAACAGAAAATTCAAAACATATCAAACAAAATATCCAACATATCCCAATAAAAAGTTTTCAATAAGTGTGTCCGCTCATGTCTTCAAATAGGTATAGGAAAAATTTTGTTTTTTTATAAATAAAAGATCTTTTATTATTTATTTAAGTTTTACGGGTATTATTTTTTAAAAATAAGATTTTCCATTCGTGGACCCTTATTTTTAAAATATGTTTCCGGACTAATATTGCCAGAATAGAATAAGACAAGGTCGCCATAATCATTGATAGCATAGGGTTTATACCCTAATCTGATAAGCAATCGAAAAGCACTCCTATGGGATTGAATATTTTTTTTTACCATTTCCATTGATATTATTGGATTATTCAATTCAAGAATCTTTTGAGCTCCCATAATCATGCCATCTTCACTACCTTCAATATCAATTTTAATAAAAGTAGGGATAATAGATCGTTCCCTACAATAATCATCTAGGGTTATGGTCTTAACTGTAGTTTTTTTGAAATCTTTAAGATTGTAACTACTCTGGACTTTAATCGTATTTCCTACAGAAAATCTATTTAAATAAAAACTAATATAACCTTTTTTATTATATATAGCTACATTGTTTATATAAACATTTTTAAAATCTGCCTTATTTTTCTTTAATAAATCGAAAGCTAATTTTCCAGGCTCGAAAGCATGTACTTGCCCCTCTTCTCCAACAAAAGACCGAGCTAAAACAGTATAAAAACCACAATTAGCTCCTACGTCAAAAAAAATATCGCCTCTTTGAAGATTTTTTATTAAAAATTTTGTTAAATTACCCTCGTAAGTTTGATCTTCTAACTCTGGCCAAAATCCTGATATAAGAAAATAATAATGTTCTGGAAGCCTAAAAAAAAGACGTGAATTAAAAAAAGTTTTTATAGAGATAGTAAAAGAATAAATCTTTGATAATAAAAACAAAAGATATTTACAATGATAATGTTTAAGCCGGTTAAATCTATTAAACCAAATTGATTTATTATCATCTCTCCAAAATCTTATTTTTGGTATTAATTTATCTAAAGCATGAATTATTAATAATCTTTCTTCCTGGGAGATTATTTTATTGTTTTTTCTCATAAATTTTTATCAACTTTATTTAATTATCAAAAGGATATAATCCCTATAAGACAATTATTCAATCGCTATATAAAAATAACTGGCTTAATTTTTTTATAATTGACTTTTAATCTTAGAAAATGTAGTTTCAATAATATATGGATCAATGCTCTTGATGGCTTTGTAGATATCTTCTTGCATATCTTTACTAATAATATCATAGCTTTTATTAAGTTGTATAAAATAATAACCCCTTTTACAACGATTTGTATAATTATTATAGACGTCCTTTTGAATCATTTTGATAGGAATAATAAAACCTTTATCAAACATTTTATTATTTCTCTTAAAAAAATTAATTGTAGCACAATCACTATCAAAATAGCCCAATTTAGCCAAGAAAATATTGTGTTCACAAATTAACTTAAATAATTCAACCTGATTCTCTTTATATTTATAAATGTCGCTTTCCTCATATTTTTCTAACCAACCAACAAATTTTTTATCTTTATATATACTTCCTATAGAACCATTGCTTATTGGTGATAAACGAGCAATATTTATTTTCATCCTTAAATTAGAAATTGGATTTTTATAAATCTTAGCTATTACTTTTTGGCCTTTTACGTTTGTAATAAAAACTATAGAATATTTATCTTCTTTTAATAACTTTGTGACAGGAAGATCGTTTAGCTTAATTCTATTATTAAATTTGTCTGGCTTCCGTTTAAAAAGCATGACCCAACGACCAGGGCTAACTGATAAAACTTTCTTTTCTAAAGTGAAAAAAATACCCATAACTTGCATAAATTTTTCAAACGTAAACTTTAATTCTAAATCTTTGGGGATAACTGAAATCATATCCTTGCAATTCATGTCTACTGGTCCTTCGATTAGAACTTTGTCTGTTGATATGGCAGCTAATTTATGAATCCATTCCCATCCCCTACACTCTTTAAATATATAATGATGGACATTACCTATAAATACTTTATCAAATTCTAGCTGGGGAATAAAGTCACGAAAAGATGTGTGGAAAATATCCATATTCGGTTGCTTTAAAAATCTGCATAATTTTATAAATTTCTCGTCGGTATCTATGCACTGAACTTTATCAAAAGATTCCGCTGCTAAAAGTGAAAAAAAACCTTTGTTACAGCCAATATCTAAAAAATTCTCCCCATGAAAAAAATTTGGAGCAATTTCTTTTAACACAGCCTGCCTATTTCTCAAAGTACCTAACGCCTCCAAACCGTCAAGATTATATTGATGCGTTGACGGATAAGACAAAGAATCAATCAAAAATTGACCACTTTTTAAATCTTCAAATACTAATGTTCTTTTATGTATATATTTTCGAATAAGTCTTTGATTAAAGTTTTCATCTAAATTTCTTCTTTTCATTCTATTCAAAGTAATCATGGGTAAAATTCTTAATTGAATTCTTAAAAGACATAATCGAGGGAAAAAACGAAAATATTGATAATAATTATAAATATGCTTCTGCAATCGATATGGAAAAAATGCTATAAATTTTTTAATAATATGCTTACTTGAGTACATGTACAATCAAAAATTAGTATAACTTTACTTTTAAAAATCACAGTAAATTTCTTTAATAAATCAACCGGTTTTAAAATTTTTAAAATCTCTTAATTTGTTAAAACAGCGATTTTTAATTCTCTTCACTGAATCATTAAATTCAATATCATTTTCATCGCTTATAATTCTTCTAACATTTTATCAAACGAAGGAATGTTTAATTTTTTATTAAAATCATGAATTGTGTTTAATGTTCTGTTTATTTTTTGTTCCTCGTCTTTTTCTATCTCACAATGAACATTATATTTTTCTTTAAACTTTAAAAGCATTTCATACTTGGAAACTGTTGTTGAAAAAATATGGTACAAGCCTATTTTTGGATATTTTTCTGGATTAGAAATAATTTCATCACAAATCTTACCAAATTGTTTTGTAGTAATTCCATTCCAAAAATGATTGGCAAAACCATTTATTGTTTTTCCTTCTTGCTGTTTAAACCAATCTAAAAGAGAAACGTGTTCTGCGATCTCAGGTCCTATAATGGACGTTCTTAAGACTAATGATTTGTCTTTTGGCTCTCCTAAAATTTTAGATAATCCATAAATATCTGCTGGGCTCTTTGAAGAATTTTCATCATACGGATATCCTTCTATTCCATTAAAGGCGCAATCTGTTGTAATCTGGATCAATTTATTCTTATAGTGTTCGCTTAAAAGATGCGGGAATGCTCCGTTCAAAAACAAAGTGAAAGCTGGTTCTTTTGCAGCATAAACATTTATTATGCCTGCACAATTAATCACTGCAATTACTTCTCCAATATCTTTGAACAATTTTTTAAGTTTTGCAGGTTTTTTAGAACCTATTCCAGATAAATAATCATTATATATTTCGAGAATATCAAATTTAATAAGCTGATGATCATTTATTCCTCCATAAATATCATCAAGTTTTTTTATCTTTTCTTCGCTTCTATAAATAAGAACTAAATTATATTTATCCTTTAAAAAATCATAAACTCCACTGCCAAGCATGCCAGTGGGAGCAATAATAGCAATTCTTTTGTTTTCTTTTGACATTTCAATCTAAATTATTCTTTTGTTTATATTCTTTTACCAATTCTTTTATTTCTTCATGACTAAGCTTTCTTTCTTTGTCAGATGTATATGGTTCAGAAGTTTTTAAACCACCCTGCTTAAGACTAATAATAAAGTGACCTCCCTTGTCTTCAATCCTTGAAGTTTCTTCTTTTGCTATTAACATTTCATGTGTTTTCTCGCCTATCATCCTGCCAATAATTTTAACTTCAGCGCCAAAACTTTCTGCTATATCGCCTATTTTAGCTGAAGGAGATTTTTTAACAAAAATTTTGCCTTCCATCGGACTATTAAGGGCAAGCATAATTAACTCTATGGCTTGATCAGTTGTCAGAATAAATCTAGTCATTTCAGGATCAGTCACAGTTAGAGGACCACCCTTTTTTATTTGTTCGCAAAAAAGAGGGACAACGCTTCCTCGACTACCAAAAACATTACCATATCTTACACAATTATATCCTTCGGCTATTACTATTTTTTCCTGAATAGCTTTAGTCATCCCATAAACATTAATCGGCTCAACCCCTTTATCGCTACTAATAGAAATTAATTGTTTAATCCCTTTTTCTTTTGCTGCCATAACAACATTTTCTGTTCCTAAAATATTAGTTTTAACAGCTTCGATTGGATGCTTCTCACAAACCTCTATTCTTTTCATTGCGGCACAATGAAGAATAACTTCAATATCCCTAGTGGCTTTAACAACTGAAAGATAATCTCTTACATCCCCTATAATAAATTTAACCTTGGGATAAATAGCTTTTAATTGAGCTTGTTTTAACTCATCTCGTGATAAAACTGTAATTTCCCAGTCTTGATAAAATTTTTTTATTAACTCTTTCCCCAATGTTCCGGTACCACCGGTAATTAATACTTTCATATTTTTATTATTTTTTAGGTTTTTGATGAAAAATAAATTTTATTATTTTATCAGAAACATTTAAATCATTTTCATATGGAGAAATCCAATTATTACTAAGTCTTAACATCTGATTAACAGCATCAAGAATTTTTTTTGAATCTGAAGTACCGCTAAGAATATTAGAGCCGCATTCTACTGTTTCAGGCCTTTCTGTTGTTTCTCTTATTGTTACTGTAGGAGTTTTTAATATTGAACATTCTTCTTGAACTGTTCCGCTGTCAGTTATAACGCATAAAGCATTTTTTTCTAATTTTACAAAATCAAAAAATCCGAATGGTTCATTAATTTTTATTTTATTTGATAATTTAATCTTAGATTTTGATAATTTAGATTTTGTCCTTGGGTGAACGCTAAAAACCAAATCTTTATCAAATTTTTCTGCAACTAAATTAAGCCCCTGAATTATTGTATTTAAAGCATCTATATCATCTACATTTTCTTCCCGATGCGCTGTCACCAGAAAATAACCCTTTTCTTTTACATCTAATTTACTTAAAATATCGCTTTTTTCAATTTTACTTTTAAAAAATTCTAAAACTTCTGTTATTGGATTACCGCTTATAAAAATAAATTTTGAAGAGATGCCTTCTTTTGTTAAGTTTTCTTTTGATTTTTCTGTATAAGGTACTAGCCAATCACTTATATGATCTATAATAACCCTATTTTTTTCTTCAGGCACTCGCCAATCAAAACACCTGTTTCCTGCTTCTAAATGCATGATAGGCAAAGAATGACGAGCAGCAACGATAGCTGATAAAGCACTATTTGTATCTCCTAAAACCAAAAGAAGATCTGGTTTTTCTTTTAAGATAATTTCTTCTGATTTTTCTATTATCTTTCCAATTTGAGCGCCAACTTTATTTTCTTTTATTCCAAGATAATAATCAGGTTTTCTCAAATCTAAGTCTTTAAAAAAAATATCAGATAATTTAGGATCATAATTTTGACCTGTATGAATTACCGTATTTTCAATACCAATCTTATCAAGTTTTTTAATAATAAGGCTTAATCTGATTATCTCTGGTCTTGTGCCTAATATTGTAAGAATTTTTATCATATTATTAATTTAGGATACCACAAATATCTTAAAAAGTTAAAGATATTTATCTATTTCTTTTATTAAAGATTGTTTAAAATCTTTTAAAATAGCATGATGACTTATTGGCAATAATATTTCTAATTCACTTTTAAAATTCATTCTTTCTTCTAATAATTTTTCTTTAATTTCTGAAATTTTTTTAAAATTTACAAATTTATTCAATTCTGGATGTCTTAAAATAAAGTACAGATCGTAATAATCCCTTGGTTTATAACGATTAAGCAATGCCAAGGATTTTCCTTTTACTATTTCTTCTGGGGATAAATGAACCAAAACATAGGCAGGCAGAAAATCAGAGACAATAGTTATCACAGATTTTTGCAAAGATTTTTCTTTTCTCAAAGAAATCTCAATTTTAATTTCACCACTAAAATTATAAAAAGAATATGAAAGTATTCCTAAATAACCTCCTGAAGTAATTTTAGCCTCTTTTAATTCCACCTTAATTCCTTGATTTTCTATTTCACTAATTGATTTCAAAAAAAAATTATCTAACTTATCCTTAGACAAAATCTTCTGAGTACTAAAATCTAAATCCTCGGAAAATCGTGGGCTATGAAAAATAATCCTTAAAGCGGTTCCCCCTTTAAACAAAAACACATCTGAGCCTTTTTGACTATAAAGTGCTGATAAAAATAAATGCTGGATATATTCTCGGACAATATTATCTTCCCTAGTTTGGCTCTTAATAGATAATTCTTTGATTATATTTTGGCTTAGCATAGAAATTATTAATTATTTCTTTAATTTTTTTCTTTTGAAATTGTTTAGTATAGCCTAAAAGCTTCGTTTTGTTAATTTTATTTAAATCAATCCTTTCATAAGCCAATTTTCTTTTTCCTAAAACAACAAGGTACAAATAATCAATTAAAGCTTTTTCTGGTTCAGCAATCAAAATTGTAGCATTTTTAATCTTAATTGGCTTATACCCATTAAAACAATTTTTCTTAATTTTTTTATAAGAATATTTAATATCATTAACATTAAATGTTCTTGTCTTGCGCGAAGTAGCAGAAATCACTTCATAAATTGTTTCTGGGATAATTTCATAAAACGATAGAGCAGTTTCAAAAGAGATATAAGATGGTTGATAAATTTTATTAGCTATTTCAAACTCATGCGGAGAATTATCAGTTAAAAAATATAATCCCTTGCAAGCTTTTTGAATCACTCCTGATTTAAGATAGCGCGAAAGATTGCTTCGAGCACTACTATAGTTTTCAATTTGTAAAATTCTCTGAAAATCTAAAACAGAGAACAGCTTTAAACCTGCTTTTTTAAGTTTGTTTTGAACTAAAATAATATTAATCTGCTTCTTCATTGTTCATTTCATTTATGTGGCAATATTGCAACACAAATGAAACATACCATAAATAAACATTGCAAGTCAAGAGAAATAATTATCTCAGTAAATATCCAATAGATAAGAGCTTCAAATTACAAAGATTGATAGTTTAAAAATATTTAGCCCGAGCATCAAGATGCTCATCATAGGTTTCAGAAAAGATAGTATTGCCTGTTTGACGATCAGTTAGATAATACCAATAATTATTGGCCATTGGGTTTAAAGCTGCTTTCATTGATTCAATCCCAGGATTATTAATAGGAGTTGGCGGCAATCCTTTATAAAGATAAGTATTGTATAAAGAATCTATTTCAAATAATTCGCGAGAAAGAACACATTTTTTAAATGACTGAAATTTTGCATAACAAATAGTAACATCGACTTGAAGAGGAAAATCAGTATCTAACCTTCTCCAAAGTATATCAGCAACTATTTGTTTCTCTTCATCTTGTTGAACTTCTTTTTCTAACAAAGAAGCCATTATTAAAATATCATAAAAACTTCTTCTTTGACTATTAATTTCTAAGAATAAATTGGTTTCAATTGCCTGCCCTAAATCATGATAAATTTTAGAAACAAAGTTGCTTATAAAAATTGAAATAAGCTCCTTTTCATCTAATCCTTGGGGCAAATGATATGAATCAGGGAATAAAAATCCTTCTAAAGAAACAGTTGGAGGTATTTTAGAAAAAACACTAAAAGATATTACTTGAGATTCGTTAATACCTAACAAATCAAAAAAATCCTTAAGCTGCCATTCTTTTAATGATGAAGATTCTTCAATTAAACCTTTTTCCTTTAAATTCTCTTCTATTTCTAATAAAGTATCTCCCTCAGTAATTAAAAAACGATTATCAACTAACTTCTTTTCTATTATTACCTTACTAATACTAACAATCGTTAAAGGTGAGTCAAAATAATATTCTCCAGCATTAATATGTTTTTCATTTCCTTTTAGCCTAAAATACAATTGAAATAAAAAAGGAGAAGATATATATCCTTCATCTTTTAAACGAAGAGCAACATTTCTTAAGTTTTCTCCTTTAGTTATTGTAAAATTACATTGATCGTCGCAAGCTACAGGTAGATTAATTAATATAAAAAAAGAAAATACTAAAATACAAACAAAAATAAATAATATATTCCTAACCAATTTAAATGTTTTCATTGTTATAAGTTAAATTTTAAGCACGACGGAGAATCATACTATTAATCATTCCTAGACCAATAAATTCAGCTAGAAGATGAGAACCACCCATAGAAACAAAAGGCAAGGCAATGCCAATAATAGGTAGCAAACCTAAATTCATTCCAATATTAATAAAAGCTTCTATTAGTAATTTAATCGTAAAACCAATAGTAAAAAGTTTACAAAAATTATATGAAAAAATATTGGCCCACATAATTAAACGCTGGAAGATAATTACAAAACAAATTAATAAAATTGAAACACCAATTAATCCTAATGATTCTGCCAAAGAAGCAAAGATAAAATCAGTTTTAGATAAAGGCAAAAAACGCAGATGAGTTTGCGATCCCCAGCCTAACCCTTTACCAAAAATCCTTCCTGAGCCAATGGCTATTAAAGCCTGCTCTCGATTATAGCCAGATCCTAATAAATCTTCTGCTGGATTAAAAAAACTAAGAATTCTAGATTGTTGATATGGATGAAGTAAAAAAGACCAAGCAAAACCAGCAATAATTAAAAAAAGAACAACTAATAAAACAACTTGCTTAATTCTAATACCACTAATAGCAACTAAACCAAGCCAAATAACTCCAAAAATCATTGCTCCACCCAAATCTGGCTGAATAGCTACCAAACTAAAAGGAACAAAAGTAAAAAGACCAGAAACAACAAGATGACGAAATTGCCAAATTTCTAAATGGCGAGAAGATAAATATTTTGCTAAAACTAAAATCAAAGCAATTTTAGCTACTTCTACTGGCTGAAAACTAAAAGCTCCAAAATTAAACCAGCCAGCAGAACCAGATGTTTTATCTCCAAAAAGCAATACTAAAATCAGCAAAACTATTGAAAAAAGATAAAAAAAGATAATTAAAGAAGAGTTATTAAAAATACGCCAATCTAAAAAAGAAAAAAGAATAAAAAAACAAATGCTGATTCCAAGAAAAACCATTTGTTTTTTTGCTGATAAAAAAGGAGAATCATCTTGAAAAGATATGCTCCAAAGAACTAACAAACCTAAGGCAATTAAGACAAAAAGGGCCAAAAATAAAACAGAATCAGTTTTAAACATACTATGGAGTTAAAAAAGCGTTTTCTGAATCTAAAATATTAATATTAACAATTCTTTCACAAACACTAATATTTTCTGGTAATGGATCTCGCCAACGAATAACAAAAGAAGAAGTTTGTTCTGAATAAATGTTTTCTAAAACAGTTGTCCCTACTGAAATAGGCTTTTTATCTTTATCACAGAGAATAATAATCACATCACCTTTGTACCAATTATATGGAGTACTATTATAAACATCGCCTTTCACTTCTAAACTAGCTTCGTAAGTTTCTAATTGATCTGTTGAACGTTGATTTGTTATTGCTGAATAACTAAAAAGTTCATTAAGCTTAGCCCTAGTATCAGCATCAACTTTTCCAGTAACACTAAGCCCATGTTTTAATTGAAAATCTTCTAATGCTTTTTCTGTAACATCATCAAAATAACCAGTAATTGAACCTAAAGGAGTAACTGTAGAATCTAATAGTAAAGCTCTTTGTAAATTAAGAACTTCATCTCCATGATCTCCTTTTGCTAAATTAAAAGTAAAAGTATAAGTAAAAGCCTGACTCCCTTCTGGTCCATAGAGTTCATGTAATTTAGCTCTTGTCTGAGGACCAACTTGTCCAGTAATTCTAATACCATATTTTTCTTGAAACTTCATTACTGCTGCTTCTGTTAATTTTCCAAAATAACCAGTAATTTCGCCTTGGGGATAAATAGAAGGATCTAAACTTAATACTTTTTGAAGATTAAAAACTTCAGCATCTTCCATGCCTGGAACTAATGTTTTTGTAAAAGTATAAACATTAAAAGTTGAGCCTGAAATTATCTCAGGTTTAACAATTCTTACGCTGCTAGGAATAAAAGGATCTCCTAATCCTAAATTAATGCCTGAGGGTGGTTTTTCCCAAGCAATATCATCTTTAATAATTTCAACATTAACTTTAACTGGTTGAAAACCAATAATGATATTTGAAATCAAAAAATGCCTAATTTCATGAGGAAAAATAAAACCATACTTTATAAATTCCTGTTTTTCCTCATTAGGCCCTATAAAGATTACTTTGCTCGCAAAAGATTTAGCTCCCCATTCTTGACTTAAATTAGTAATTTTAAAAATTACATCAATTCTATTATTTTCATTAGTTAAAAGAATCGGACTATCAGCAACAGAAAGAGGTGGATCATATTTAAGATCACAAGGAATACAAGGACCACCACAATCAATTCCTTCTTCTCCTTGATTTTGAATACCATCAAAACAAGTTGACTCTGGTCGGCGAATTAAATAAGTCCCTCCTCCAACAAGAGAAATGATCCCTAAAAAAATAAGGGCAATAATAATTTGTTTTGTTATTCTTTTATCCATTATTAAATATTATAACACAGAAATTAAAAAATTTTCCAGTAATAAAAACTCCCGGCAAAGCCTACTTTCCCCACAAGGAGTATCATCGGCACCTAGTATTTTGACTTCCGTGTTCGGAATGAGAACGGGTAGAACCTACTAAGCTAAATCACCGGGAGATTTATTTATAAAAATTAAATTCTCTGAAAATTCTTTTCACTAAAGATAGGAAAGTTGCTTCGATAAATTAGTACTCCTCAGCTTAATTTGTTACCAAACTTCCACCTAGAGCCTATCCTCAACTTCTTTAACCGAAGCTAAAAAAGTCGAGCCGCATAATGCGGACCTGGTCATCTTCCAGGAATCTCTCTTTTCGCCAATGGCGAAAACACGATACCTAATCTTGGGGTGGGCTTCGCGCTTAGATGCTTTCAGCGCTTATCCCTGCCGAACATAGCTACCCGGCAATGCCCTTGGTAGGACAACCGGTACACCAGAGGTTCGTCCAATCGGGTCCTCTCGTACTGCGATCAGCTCCCCTCAAGTATCGAACGCCCACAGCAGATAGAGGCCAACCTGTCTCACGCATATGATCATAAATTACTTTATGTATGGACTATACCATCATCCTAATATTTATTAGGAGGTTGACGTATTATGGAAAAGAAAATCTCTTCCATCTCTTTGGTATAAAACCAAAGAAGTCTCTAAGGGGTTATAGTTTTAAATATTTTTTAAAAACTAAACTTCCCTAGGTATTATCCTATTACATGACAGGTTAAAATACAATTATGTAATAGGGTTTCACCTATATGAGTCAACTTTTTCCTTAGAAGATTGCTCTTCTAGGCCGCCAAATTGACGGTCTGAACCCAGCTCGCGTACCCTTTTAATTGGCGAACAGCCAAACCCTTGGGACCTCACATTTGTTTTCCTATATTACTATAGGTATCAGACTATTCCTTCATCTTGTTCTTAATGTCACCACTAAGAATTTAGATGCGAACCGTGTTATAGAACTAAGGTTCTATCTCGCTTCATTCCCCAAAAGAATTAAGCTCAGTCGTTAGGGGAGAAATATTCTTAGATCATTGAAGCAAAGTTTTTACGTCGATTTTGGGATCGAACATTAAACCGAGACAATGAATCTGCTAAACGAGCAACTTTAATTAGAGTTTTCCTTGATTTTATCTTTATCTTCAATATTTTAAGCGCTATTTCAGCTTGTTTCTTTTTAACTCTCAAGTACGGAATAATTAATTTTAACAAAGAGTCAACTGCTTGTTGATCTCTGATTATCCAATCTACAGCAGATCTATTTTGTTTTATTAGACCAACTTTAAAATTGTTTTTTAACCATTCTAGATTAATTTTCTTACTTTGAGTTATCTTTACAACAATTCTGATACGAAAATTAAATTTTTTCTCAGAATGTTTTTCGATACAAGCCATAATAGCGCCATCTCCATCAAGAAGACCAGCTAAGTAAGCTCGTTCGACTACAGAATATTTCTTTCCCACGGCGTTAACCTTTTTCATATTAGTTGAATTATAACTGGGACCTGCAAATATAGCAAGCTACATTTGCACAAAATAATTCACTATGAAAGGCCTTCACCGTTTTGAGTTCGTTTATTACCCTAATGTTTCCATTAAGGAGAGAAGGTATGTTTTCTCCAGCCCCAGGATAGGGTGAGCCGACCACTAAATTCTATTATTACTAATAGCGCAGACTATACCTTTATCTAGAACGTCCATCCTAGATACCAACGTGTTATAGTAAAAATATTTTTTACTATCTTCCTCTCGTCTTTTTGGCTAAGACGAGATTCTAGTCGTTACGGGGTTGCGAAATCCTATTTTGTACATCATCGAAGAGATGATATATGGACGAACAATCTTTATTATTTTTTTTGCGCCAATATTTATTTTCGCAACTTCCCACGGTGTTGACCATATATAAATAAATTATACCAAAATAAATTTTGTTATAAAAATACTGGGCTATATATGGCTTTCTCCGTTATGAGTTGGTTTATTTCCTCGACAATCGGCTATTTTATCGAGGTGCCGAGCGGAGCCGTCGATATGAACTTTCGGGCTCCACCAGCCTGTTATCCCTAGAGTAACTTTTATCCGAAATCTCTACGCCTTCTACAACGGCGTATCGGGTCACTAAGCTCTGCTTTCGCAATAGTTTGGGATGTCTCCCTCACTATAAAGCTGGCTTTTGCCTTTACACTACCTCCGCCATTTCCATCGGCGGATAGCCAACCTTAATAGACTCCTCCGTTACTTTTTAGGAGGATCGCGCCCCACGAAAACTACCCACCAGGCACTGTCTCTCAACGTTTTTTCCGTTGAGGTTAGAACTTACCTTCAAAAAGACAGGTGTTTCATTGGCGACTCCATTCTGACCGAAACCAGAACTTCAAAGTCTCCCTGCTACGCTACGCATTTTAAAAATAAGCTCAATACCAAGCTATAGTAAAGCTTCTAGGGTCTTTTCGTCTTGCTGCGGGTACCCAGCGTCTTCGCTGGACACGCATTTTCACCGGGCTCCTCGTTGAGACAGCTCCCCAGTCGTTATACCTTTGATGCACGTCGGAATTTACCCGACAAGAAATTACGCTACCTTAGAACCGTTATAGTTACGGCTGTCATTGACCAGGGCTTCAAGCGCTTAGCCATTCCGATAAATCGAAATGACCAACACTCTTAACCTTCTGGCATCGGACAGGCATCAGCCCCTATACATCACCTTACGGTTTCGCAGGGACCTGTGTTTTTGGTAAACAGTCGCCAGGGAATCTTTCGCTGCGGCCCATTAGATGGACGCTTTCGCGCTATCTAACGGGCAGGGCTTATCCCAAAGTTACGCCCGCTTGATTGCCGAGTTCCTTAACGAGGAATCACCCGTTCCCCTGAGGCTACTCGCCTCACCCACCTGTGTCGGTTTACGGTACGGGTTCCATTCTTTTTTCTGCCTTTCGGCAGACTTAGAGACTTTTCTTGGAAGTGGGCTCGATCAACTCACCAAGGTAAAACCTTGACTCGCTTCTGCCCTGGAGTTTCCGTTAAAACGGTATGTGCCGGATTTGCCTGACACAAACTCTCGGTCAAAGACGCCAAACCACTAAGGCGCTCAACCTACTCCACTTCGTCCTCCCGTCGTAAAGAATGGAAGGGCCGGAATATTAACCGGCTGGCCATCGGCTACAGCTTTCGCCATCGCCTTAGGACCGCCTAACCTTTGGCTGATTGTCATTGCCAAAGAAACCTTAGGTTTACGGGGTCCTGACTTCTCATCAGGATTGTGGTTACTCATGCCGACATTCTCACTTCCTTAA
>Ga0334882_1001671_pt1 | contig 25515 bp, 25 predicted proteins | sample GraSluR1_MG_5_FD_207226 | JGI IMG/M metagenome (GOLD analysis project Ga0334882, IMG submission 207226) | Sludge microbial communities from methane-producing bioreactor in Wageningen University, Netherlands - Granular Sludge_15_04-R1 | ecosystem: Engineered > Bioreactor > Anaerobic >...
CCCGGGTTCTTTTTTGTCGCGGTGCCGGACGGCGCTTTTGGGGTTCTGGCGACTTTCGGGGTGGTTAGGCGACCGCCGCCGGGCTATGGGGTGGTGTTAAAGTGCGACTTCTTTCAGGAGAGTCAACGTTGCGTTAAAGAAAACACTATGCGGTGGGGAATCCTGACTGGTATAGTAATCCCTGCTATAATTGTATTATCTATTCAATATTTTATGAACTTCAACAACGTTATGTATGTCGATAACCGAGTGATCTTTGCCCCCTTTGAATTTTTCAAGATGCATAATGCTTACAATCTTCTTCTTATTCCCAAGATTGTATTGTCATTTGCCTTTCCTCTGAGTTTATATATAGTGAATTCCAAGGCTTTAAGAACAGACATCTATTTTATCAGTAGTTCAGCAATGTTTTTTATCAGTTTAGTACCTACTTTTTTATTTGTTGAGTCTTCTCGCCCGGCTGCTGGAAATTTCACTTGGGGATCACAAATAGCTCTATTCATCTGGTTCTTTTCATCAATGGTGTACTTTACTAGGAGCTACCTTACAAGATCAAGGAAGGTCAATCTCCTCATAATTGGAATCTACGGGCTCCATCTTGTAAGTGGAGTGATTTGGTATTTTGCAGAGCTATTGAACTTGATTTGGTGGTAGTGATGACGTATAAACTAAAGATGTATAAGATATGTCTATATGATTTGCGTAAACACTTGGCTATCGTTACAATTCTAGTGATAAATTTCATGTTACGATTTTTTGCTTTTGCACCGATGCTTTTCGGCGACGATTGGTCGCAAGTAATAGGTCAGTATATTCATCAACAACTCCAATGGATAGATTGGGGCAACCGGAGACCACTCCTTGACGCGCCATTATTGATTCTTTATAATCTGTTTGGCCTCAACGTGACGGCCTTCTATGTAGTTATGTATCTGTTGCAGGCTGTTGCCGCTGTTCAACTATTCGCAATCATCCGCAGATTGCTACCCGAACGGAAAAGTATCGCTTTGTTGACGACAGCCTTGTTTTTGTTTCATCCCGCTGATTACTCCCGCATCTGGTTGACCATGGTTGGGATCTGGGTTGTATGGGTACTGGTGTTGATCTATGCCTGGTGTTTGCTCGAATATGCTGAACATGGGCGAAAGCTTCACTTGTTTATTGGGCTAGTGAGCTTGCTTCTTTCTCTAGGTATCTATGAAGCACAACTCGGCATAGCCATATTGTGGGCAATCTTATTATTCGGACTGAGAAAGAGCGCTTCCCGACAATACAATCCAGTATTGCTAAGCCCTTTCTTGATCGGTATTGTATATGGAATATGGCGGATGTATGGGATTGGAAGGATTGGAGTTGCCGATATCTATGTGGAGCAGGTACAGTTTTCCCCTAGTATTTTACTGGGACGATTGTTCACTGGATTCAAGGTGTTGATCTGGGCCTGGATAGAGCCATTCCGTCGATCTTTTGGTGGCGGCCCCGATTTTTCGTTTACCTACTTCGCTAATTGGCGGTACTATCTTGTGATTGCTGGCGTGATTCTTCTTGGCTGGATGATGGTGTTACTTGTGGGACGTAACCGCTCTGCTGAGAATGCACTATCCAAAGCTGCGAGACTTCGCGAGATTCGTACAGCTGTAGTGTTATGCGTAATTGGGGGGCTGTTTGTCGTTGCTGGTTATTTACCGATTGTAGCAGTATTCTCACCGAATCTGTCAGGTCGTTTCTCGCGGGTTAATCTATTTGCGTTACCGGGGGCCTCACTGGTCACCGTCGCCGTTTTACATGGGGTGGCTGTGCTACTGGCACGTTATCACAAGCAGATCAACATGCTGTTAGTTGCCTCTGTTATTCCCCTGCTGATTGTTGGGATGGTGACCCAGGTTTGGATTCAACATGATGCGCGCGTTGCATGGCAAGAGCAGAAAGAAATATGGAACCAGCTATTTGACCTTGCACCCGATCTGGAAGATGACACCAAAGTGATCTTTGTATTGACCGGCTATGAGGAGCGCGTTGGTTTTGTTAACTGGCAGCGAACACCCCTTACCAGTCAATGGGAAGTTAATCGTGCGTTGCAAGTGTTATATGGAAAGCAGAATGTATCAGCTGACCTATTCTTTCGCGATCTAGATTCAAAAGTGGAGCTAAGGCCTGATGGGGTCGCGAGCTTAGGGTCAGGAAATCTTGTGCCCTACGCAAGTACGATTTTTTTGATATATGAGGGGGAGCCACGGGTTTTACGCTTGGTAGAGGATCTGCAAGTAGAATTGGCACTTGATTTTCATCCGATGGACTATGCGCCAACAATTCACATTCTTGATGTGCGTGCGCCGTCCGTTGCGTGGAGAATTCTGGTGGATGATTAGTGGATTTTGAATTATAGAATAGAGATTATGAACGACATCGCTATCCGAGTAGAAAACCTGAGCAAACACTATCGCATCGGCGTGGAGCGGCACGACACGCTGCGCGACGCGCTCTCTGATTTTAGATTGGGGATTTTGGATTTTGGCCGGAAGTCTCCAAAATCCAAAATCGCAAATCCAAAATCAGAAGAGTTTTGGGCGCTGCGCGATGTCTCCTTCGAGGTGCAACGCGGCGAGGTGGTGGGCGTGATTGGGCGGAACGGCGCGGGGAAGTCCACGCTACTGAAGATTCTCTCCCGCATCACCGAGCCGACAACAGGTTTTGTGGAACTTCATGGACGGGTCGGCTCACTGCTGGAAGTGGGGACGGGCTTCCATCCCGAACTCACCGGGCGGGAGAACATCTATCTCAACGGCGCGATTCTGGGGATGAAGCGCACCGAAATTGCCCGCAAGTTCGATGAGATCGTGGCCTTCTCGGAGATCGAGAAGTTCCTGGATACGCCGGTGAAGCGCTATTCCAGCGGGATGTATGTGCGGCTGGCCTTTGCGGTAGCGGCGCACCTGGAGCCGGAGATTCTGCTGGTGGATGAGGTGCTCGCGGTGGGGGATGCCGCGTTTCAGAAGAAGTGTTTGGGGAAGATGGGGGATATTGCAGGAGAGGGGCGGACGGTGTTATTTGTGAGTCATAATATGGCGGCAGTATTGGAATTATGCACTCATGCAATTGTTTTACAGAGTGGTGAGATGGCTCTGAGCAAGAGCGATAAATTTTTATCCATCGATTTTTATAGCAAGACAGTAATTAATGGGTTGGTAAATTTAGATATTGGAGAACGTTTAGATCGTTCGGGGTCTGGTAAATTACGCTTCACGGAAGTCACTTTCCATAGATCTAATGGGGAACCTCTGTCAGTTTTAACCTGTGGACAGTTCCTGAGAATTAGGCTTCATTACTCTTGCCTAAAGTTACTGCATGATGTTTCAGTATCTATTTCTTTTGGTGCTCATGCTGGAGAAAATAAGATATTATTGTGGACGAGTTTACTAGACGCGAATTATAAAGAAGTAAACGGTAGTGGCTATTTTGAATGCATTGTTCCACGTTTACCTCTTTTTCCCGGAACTTATTTTGTGAGCATATATTGTCAATCAGGTCTAGAAATTTTGGACTGGATAAGAGAAGTGAAAATGGTTGAGATTCAAGAAGGTAATTTTTTTGGTATTGATCGTTTAGTGAAGCAATCTGGTCAATTGGCTGTTTTAGTAGATCATGATTGGAGGTAACCATTGAGTAAGACTCTTGGACGAATAATTAAGAGTGTATATTGGTGGTTTTTCATTCGAATAGCACTACGGGTTAGGTTCTTTTGCCCCAAAAACATAATACTTAACGGTAGACTTATTCTTGATAATAACTCTCAGCTATCTTTAGATAAATCTTCTCAGATTATAGTTGAAGGGATCGTTCATATCCGCAGATCAAATTTGTATTTGAGGAATACGTCTTTACGATTGAATAGCTCGGAAATCGTCAATTCGTGTATGACTTTGGTTAACTCTGATGTGAGTATAGGTGATCTGTTCTTATTATCCGATGGAGAAATAAAAAGTAACAAAACTGTAGTTCGTATAGGCAATAACTTTCGTTTGTTAGGGTCCTCCATACTTCTTCAAGATAATTCGCAATTCACAGCGGGTAATTTTCTCCTAATACAAAAACAATCAAATTCAGTTTCCAGTATTGTGGCAACACGAGCTAATATATTAATAGGTAGTAATGTAAGACTAATGTGTAAATTATCTTGTGATAACTCAAAATTTTACATCGGGGATAATGTTTTTATCAACGATGGAACCGAGATCAGGTGTTATGATCACATTACAATTGGTAAAAATGTTTTTATTTCATATGATTGTATAATTTTTGATACTAACACGCATTCCACTGATCCACTGAAGAGACTTCAAGAGATACATCACGGCTTTCCGAATGCAACTGTTCAGACTCCTGATCTCAGACCTGTTACAAAACCAATCTATATTGGTAATAATGTATGGATGGGGATGAGATCTGCAATCCTTAAGGGCTCGCAAGTAAGCGATGATGCAATCATTGGCTTGTATGCCGTGGTAACAGGCCAGGTCCCCAAAGGGTATTTAGCAATTGGAAACCCTTTTGTGGTGAAGCGTCCAGCAAAAAATAAACCCTCAAAGGTTAATATTGATCGAGAACTATGACTACTCGGAAGAAATGTGCTTATGAGTGAACATGTGGTAGATGGGCAATTGCATGGGTTGACTGCCGAAAGACTGTGTGCGGCTCTGGAATGGCGACTCTATCAAATTCGTAAGGTAATTGTGGAGCGCAAGCTGGCGCGGCAGATAAAGAGTATTGAGCCGATCCTTTCAGACCCACGACCCAGTAGCTATTATGATTCAGAGGAACTGTTTGAGAAACTACAGGCGGCTTATTCTCCTCGTTTGCCCTATGGCTATGATGTTTACAAAACTTGGGAACGAGCTGCCAAGCGGGCTGCTGTTATCTTGGCGATTCCAGAGCTTCGTGAGCCTGGTAAGAGGGTGCTGGAAGTAGCTGCCGGTGATGGCATGACCGGTAAGCTGCTCGCTGATTATGGCCATGATGTCACGTTATGCGATGTTGAGGATTGGCGTAATCAAAGGGCTAAGTCACTGCCTTTTATTTCCTGTGATGTTTGTGATGAGATGCCCTTGGATGATGCTTCCTTCGATCTTATTTATTCCTACAATGCTATGGAGCATTTTACAGATCCGTTGAGTGCTTTCCATAGTATCGAGAGGCTCGCCCGCCACCAGGCCACGGTCATTCTGGATTTTGGCCCGCTCTATTGCTCTCCATGGGGGCTTCATGCATATCGCGCACTTCGTATGCCATATCCACAGTATTTGTTCTCACATGGATTCATTGAACAGAAGGTTAGGGAATTGGGTATTTACGATTTGGGACGGGAGATGATTGAATTACAGCATCTCAATAAGTGGAAGTTAAGAGAGTTCCAAGAGTTGTGGCGTAGTTCGTGTTTCAAGATTCTTAGCGAAACCGTGACTCATGATTCCGCGCATCTGGATTTGGTTCAGCATTTCCCTCAAGCATTTCGAGGTCGAGATCTGACTCCAATTGACCTGGTTGCGCAAGGGATCTGCGTGTTCTTGAGAAAGATTGGATTATTGGAATGATATCTCCAAAGGTCTCTGTCATCATCCCCACCTACAACCGCCGGGAGTATGTCCAGGAGACGATAGATAGTGTCCTGGCGCAGACTTATACGGATTACGAGATTATCGTGATTGACGATGGCTCCACCGATGGCACCGGCGAGGCGCTGCAATCGCGCTACGGGGATCGTATCCACTACGAGTGGCAGGAGAACCAGGGAGAGTCGGTGGCGCGGAATCGCGGCATTGAGTTAGCGCGGGGGGAGTATATCGCCTTTTTGGACTCGGATGATTTGTGGTTGCCGGAAAAACTAGAAAAGCAAATTGCTTTTTTACAGAAGGCGACTGATGTTGGAATGGTCTGTTGCGCAATTTGGTTAGTAGATGAAAAAGATCAAAAATTCCGAGCAGATTCTGTGGAATCATGCTCTGAGAATAACGATATCTCGCTTGAGATGTTGCTATCTCGCAACCACGTCTCTGGTCCCAGTACCGTTGTATTACATGGAGCTATAGTACAAAGGGTAGGGGGATTTGACCCTCAAATACGTTTTGGGGAAGATTGGGATTTCTGGATTAGAGTCGCTGGAAATTCCCGGATTGTGGCTTTACCTGAACCGTTAGCCCTAATTCGTCGCCACTCTGGAACACAATGCTATTATCCTAGTTTGCAGAAAAATGGACAACGTCTAGCTGATCATTTGCGCATTCTGGAAAAAGCCTTCAAGACTTATCCTTGTATGATTACGCCAGAGCAACAGAGATACATCAAAGGTACTTATTATTTACAAGCTTTTGTGGCCGATATGGCTGTAGACGCCCCTGATACTGCCTTTGAACATCTACGAGTTGCTTATACGTTGGACAGTAGCTTGTTGACAGATGAAGTAGTATTCACTCCATTGATTGTCAACCAATCTGTAATGTTTGCTGAGAATATATTGCCGCAGGGCCTTACCCATGGGATTGAGTATGGCAAAAGGGTTCTCGCACAGTTACATAAAGTTGGAGTACGATCATCTAGGTTCGAACGGAAGGTAATGGCGCACATTAATGCTACACTGGGATTCATTGCCTATGAACACTTAGGGCCACAAGTCGCTCGCCCATTTTTTCTACATGCTCTGTGGCTTGATTTTACATGGTGGCATAATCGTGGTCTGCTGTCTATTTTGACTCAATCGTTTATTGGCGAAAAACTGAAAGACGAAATATCGCAATGGGTTTTCTCTCGCAGAGGTAACAATGTCTAGCATCAAATCACTATGGGGATCTGTGGCTCTATTGGTATTGATTATATGCCCGCTGGCAACGCCTTATGCATCTGCTCAAGATTCCATTACACCTTGGAGTGAACCTCACGATATAGTAAGTCTCTCCGACGTTGATACTGGAGCTTTTGGGGTGCTACTATGTGACCAATACCAGAATACGCATCTTCTCTGGTCGAACATGTCAGAAATGGGTTCCGCTTTGTATTATCAGAGTGATACAATGGGGGATTGGTCTATCCCTCAAGATGTAGTGGCAATGGCAGACCGTGCGCTCATCAGGTTATCGGCTGATATTTCGAATAAAACAGATACAATCCATGTAATCTGGCAGAATCGTTACATTGGTGGCGACGTTTATTATAGTCAGGTACCATTGGAATTTGCGATGGATCCGCGCGCCTGGAACACCCCATCTTTGTTATCTGTTAGTACGGACAGTGCCAATATTTTTGTTGACGCTTTCGGGGTAGTGCATGTAGTCTATGGCATTTCAAACAATGATGGTAGAGAAAATGTGATTTATTATTTGTATTCAGAATCTGATGGGATGACCTGGTCCCAACCGATTTCTATTTTCCAAACAATATCGCAGTTGCCCTCGACGATTTCTGCGGCGATTGCGGTTGACACGCAAGGCAACCGCCACGTTGGGGTAACTTTGCGCTCGCAAGATTATGGAGTTTATTCCGAAGTAGGTTACTTGCGTGCTACGGACAGTGGTCAGAACTGGAACTATGAGCAAATACAGGTATTAGGCTCTACTTTTCAGGGTGTATCTACCATCAGGCCTTATGTTTTCAATGACAATGAGATACATCTGACCTGGCATGATCCACGTCGTATGCATCAATGGTCGAGGGATGGTGGCGAGACGTGGAGCGCGCCTGTAGAAATAATGCCTCTGGGTGCTGCATTTGGTGGCCCCAATGCCCTGGTTAAAGATAGTGCGGGGACCATCCATGTTGTATTGGCTACAGGGGGAGGTGTGTATTCGGTAGGCTGGGATAGACAGGCCTGGGGTACTCCAGAACGGATTGACAATCGCTCCATTGATCCACATGGGCAAGCTATTGCCATTTGCCAAGGAAATCAATTGCATGTCACATATTACGACAGAACAGGAGATAATAGGGTATGGTATTCTACACGCACTGTTGCAGTCCCCCCGATTCCACGGCAACCAATTCCCCGCTCTGTGTTGGAATCTCTTTTCCAAGAAGATCCCCCACTTTCTCCAACCCCTAGTGATGAAGAGATACTGGTTAGCTCCAATTTTGATATGGCGAATATAGTTTCTCTTACTGAGGATAAGGGGACAGCAATGTGTACTACCATCACACCGGTGTTGGTGGGAACTGGAGCATCTCTTTTGCTGATAGCGCTGGTCTTTCTGTTACATCGTCACTGATTTTTCTGGATACCAGGAATTATGAGGTATACCATGCCCACAATTAGCGTCATCATCCCCTGCTACAACCACGCCCACTACCTGCCGGATGCCATCAACAGCGTGCTGGCGCAGACCTATACAGATTGGGAAGCCATCATCGTGGATGACGGTTCAACGGACAACACCCGCGAGGTCGCCGCGCGGTTCACCGATACGCGCATCCGGTATATCTACCAGGAGAATCGTGGGCTGAGTGGCGCGCGCAACACTGCCATTCGTGCGGCGGAGGGAGAATATCTGACGTTTCTTGATGCCGATGACCTGCTGACACCGACGTTTTTTGAGACCTGTCTCGCTGTGCTTTGCGCAGATACTGACCTGGCAGGCGTTTACACTCGCAACCATTTTGTGGATGAGACGAGAAATATCCTACCCAGAGTAGGGGGACAAGCGTTAGCAGGCACGGCATTTCGTAAACACATTCTTGAGGGCGGGTTTTTCCCCGTTCACGCAGTGCTAGTACGGCGAGCCACAATAGTAGAAGCTGGCATGTTTGATGAACAATTGACCAGCCTTGAAGATTGGGATCTCTGGTTGCGCATTTCAGCACGATACTCGCTGCAAGGAATAGCTGAACCTTTGGTGTTTTACCGTGTCTACGCGGGCAGTATGTCTACCGATGCGGCGCGGATGCACGCCAATCGCATTGCCGTGCTCACCAAGCACTTTGGCCCACTGGAAGGCGATTCAGATGAGTGGTCTGAAGAAAAGCGCCACGCTTACGGCTTTGCCTTTCGCTCTGGTGCGAACGGCTACATCCAACAAGGTCAAGTAGAGGAAGGTTGGCAATTGTTGGCACACGGCATTGCCCTTTGGCCAGACCTGTTGCAGCGTTTAGATACCTTCTATGAATTAACTTGTGGCGACCAACCCAAGGGTTATCGGGGAGAGGCCGAATCGCTGGATATCGAAAGCAATGGCACTGAGATACTGCAACTCATGGCGCATTTGTTTTCCACTGCCGATGTGCCAGTGCAAGCATTGAAGAACGTCGCTTATGGCAATGCCTATCTCGCTCTAGCGATGCTCAGCGACCAGGCTGGGCAGTGGTCACAAGCGCGCAGATACATGGCGCGAACGCTGCGCGCCAATCCGTGCTTGCTGCGCCAACTGGGTGTCGCTCGACGACTGCTCAAACTTTGTGCTGGCAAGCGTCTCATCGGTTGGATACGAAAACTCAAGCCGGCACAGGAAAGCGAGATCTGAATGCGCATTCTCTTTATCTCCAACCTCTATCCACCTCATGACCTAGGCGGTATGGAGATACGTTGTAAGGAAACCGTGGATCGCCTGCGCGCACGGGGACACGTTTGCCATGTTCTTACCAGTTCCTACGGCGTGCAGAAGCCAGCACCCCAGGAAGAAGGGATCGCCCGCGTGTTGCACCTGGAAGCGGATGTTCACTATTACCGTCCACTGGATTTCTTCCTGCGTCGCCCTGCGCGCGAAAAGGCCAACTGGCGCGCCTTACGTTATGCGATTGAAACCTTCAAGCCGGATATAATCTTCATCTGGGGTCTATGGAATCTTTCGACACAAGTGGCGTATTGGGCCGAGCAGTGGTTGCCGGGACGGGTGGCGTATGCAGTGGCAGGCTACTGGCCCATGCAACCCAACTCACATAAGTCTTATTGGCAGCAACCGGCGCGTCATCTTTGGGCGCGAATTGTTATGTCGCCTGCGCGCTGGCTGGCGCTGCGGAGACTGGCGCGCGAACGCAATGCTTATCCTTTGGACTTGGAACATGTCGCTTGTGTAAGTCATTATGTACGCGACAAGCTTGTCAAAGCAGGTGCTTTGCCGCATGGGGCATGTGTTATTTATAACGGTATTGATCCGGTCCCTTTCTTGAAGGTAGCCAAAACACGCTCATCGCACGCTAACGGGTTGCGTTTAGTCTACACGGGTGGGTTGGTGGCGCACAAAGGCGTTCACACGGCGATTGAAGCGCTAGGCATATTGCATCAGCGTGACGCGCTCGAAGGGATTCACCTTACGCTGGTGGGCGGCGGTCATCCTGATTATGAGGCGCAGCTTCACCAGCGTGTAGCTACTCTGGATTTGCAGCAACATGTTACCTTCCATGGCCGTGTGCCACGCGAGCAAATCGCTAGCATTTTGGCTGAACATGATGTCTTTTTGTTTACTTCGACCTACGAAGAACCCATTGCCCGTACCGTGATGGAGGCTATGGCGGCGGGGCTGGCGGTCATCGGGACACCAGTTGGGGGACAGCAGGAAATGCTTGAGGATGGCATCAATGCCCTGGTCTATCCCCCCGATGATGCTGAGCGACTTGCAGAATGCATTATGCGTCTTCAGCAAGACTCAGCGCTTTTGCGCCGACTGGCAGAAGCGGGGCGTAAGACCGTGCTGGAGCGTTTTACATTGGAGCGCATGGTAGATGAGATGGAAGCGTGGATGGAGGAAGTAGCGGCATGAGAATCCTGTTTGTCTCCAACTATTACCCTCCCTACGAAGTCGGGGGGTATGAACAACTCTGCCAGGATGTGGTGCATAGATTAACTCAGCGGGGGCATACGACAGCAGTACTGGCTAGTAACCGCGGTCTGGATCATAATAGAATTAATAAGGATCCCAACGTTTATCGGTTACTGAAGATTCAGCCAGATTATAGCTCGTGGATGAATCCAGCCCTCCAGTTTTTTCTCACACGTCGCAAGGTTGAAGCATATAATCGGCGTGTCTTACATAAAGCGATCGAGCAATTTCATCCCGACGTGGTGTTCATCTGGAACCTTGAAGGGCTACCTTATGAGTTGGCAATGGATACTGAAGATTACCCAGGGGTCGCAGTTGCCTACTGGTTAGCGCATTACTCTCCGGCACAACCGGATTCATTCTGGCATTATTGGGATCAGCAACCTGGTAAACGAGTTTCTTTGGAGATCTTCAAACGTGTTTTGAGATGGATTGCAATAGCACAAATGCAGCGAGAGGGCAAGCCTGTGCATCCAAGGATGCAGCAAGTTGGTGTGGTGAGTGCTTATATGCGCAATAGAGGTTTATCAGAAGGCACATTGCCTGTTCATACTCAAATCATCCCCAACGGTGTTGAGGTAGATGATTTTTACCGTGAAATTCCCCAGCCTGGTACAACAAACCGGCCTATCAGCCTGCTTGTTGCAGGACGTGTTAGCCCAGATAAAGGTGTACATGTTGCCATTGAGGCTGCATTTCAGCTTTCGCAGCAATATACTCACCACGATTTCCGATTGATTGTTGCGGGTGATGGGCCTGCGGACTATATGGAATATTTACAAGATCTTGTGACGAAGTATCACCTCGAAGATAGAGTTACATTTATAGGTTGGATACCGCGGAGTCAGATGCCTGAGCTAATGCACCAATGTCATGTTCTTCTGCTTACGGCAACTTTCCCGGAGGCCTTTGCCCGGGTAGTGCTCGAGGCCATGGCAGCGGGGTTGGCAGTTGTGGGCACACTAACAGGTGGCACGGGCGAATTGCTACAAGATGGTATAAACGGACTGACTTTCGCAGCCGAGGACTGCTCTGGTTTGGCCCATCAGATCGGGCAGTTACTGGATAACCCCTACCTTCGTTATCAGATTGCTTCTCAGGGGCAGAAAACAGTTTTGGAATATTACACTCTTGAACACATGGTAGAGAGGGTGGAAAACTTATTGGAACTGGCTATCTTGGAACAAAAGAGAATATGAACATTCTCTTCCTCTCCACCTGGTTTCCCTTCCCGCCGGATAACGGCTCCAAAATCCGCGTCTATCACCTCCTGCGAGCCTTGGCGCAGCGGCATGAGGTCACACTGGTCTCCTTCGCCTGGGATACGGCTGCGCTGGCGCAAGCGAAGTTATTGCGCGAACTCGGTGTGGTTATTCAGACCGTACCGCTCAATCCCTTTGAGGTCAACCGCGCCTCGACCTTGCGAACCTTCCTCTCCCTTCGTCCGATGGCATCGCGGCCCATTCCAGCGATGCGCTCTTTGGTGGCTGATGTGTTGCAGCATCAGACCTTCGATGCCGTGATTGCTTCCACCGAAATCACCGCGACCTATGCCCTTGAAACACCGTCGGGCACGCTGCGCGTTCTGGAAGAACACAACGCCATGTCGCGCTGGGCGTGGGAACGCTACACAGAACAGCAATCTCCGGTGCAGCGTTTGCGTTGCTGGCTCAGCTGGCAAAAGGGCCGGCTCCATGAAGCGCGCCTTTTCAAGCGTTTCGATCTGGTCACGATGGTTTCTGAGCAGGATCGAGTCGCCTGTCTTGAAAACCTGCCCGGTTATCATGGTTCGGTCGCCGTCATCCCTAACGGCGTGGATTGCGTCCATCACCGCCCCAGCCTGGCGGAAGCCCGGCCACACACACTCATCTACAACGGCGCGCTCACCTACAGCGCCAACTACGACGCCATGCGCTACTTCCTCGCGGAAATCTACCCGCGCATCCGGCAGGCGTTGCCAGAAGTCACGCTCAGCATCACCGGCTCCACCCAGGGCGTAGACCTGAACGGCCTGCAACTCGATGAGAGCGTCCACCTCACCGGCTATGTGGATGATATTCGCCTGCCCGTAGCGCAAAGCGCCGTCTGCGTCGTCCCGCTGCGGCAAGGCGGCGGCACGCGGCTCAAAATCCTCGAAGCGATGGCGCTGGGGACGCCCGTGGTTGCCACCTCGAAGGGCGCGGAGGGGCTGGATGGTGTGGATGGCGAGCATCTGCTGATCGCGGACGATCCCGCTGCCTTCGCCGAGGCTACGCTGCGCTTGTTGCGCGATGTCGCCTTGCGCGCGCGCCTGGTACACAACGCCCGCGCCCTGGTGGAAGCAAAGTACGATTGGGCGCACATCGGCGCGCAGTTTGCGGCCCTGGTGGAAGGGCTACCACAAAAGACACCCAGAGCACACAGGTAAAATGCGCTATCGCATGTGGCCCTAAAAATGCTCCAAGCCCCCGTCCCGGGGGCGGTTCAGGGTTGAAATACCGATTTGCAAATGGCTTATGTGCGCCAAAGCCGCCCCGAGACGGGGCTTCGAGCGTTAAATGCGATGGCCCCAGGTAAAATGCCGCTGCGTGTCCTTCGCGGTCATTTCTATGGTACAATCAAGGTAGGAGGTGTACCGATGCTACTACAAACATATCGCCTGGAAAAAACAGTGCCTGGCAGTAAAACCATCACCTTGCGGGACTTGCCATTTTCGGCTGGCGAGCAAGTAGAAATCTTGATTGTGCGCCGTCCCCCTCATGCGCCTGAGAAGCGTTATCCATTGCGCGGACAGCCTGTGCAATATGACCAGCCTTTTGAGGGCGTCGCCGAAGCTGATTGGGAAGCTGCGCAATGATTGTGTTAGATACCCACATTTGGGTTTGGTGGGTGCATGGCGAAGCACGTCTTAGCGCGACGCAAGCCGCAGTGATAGCCGAACACGAAGCCAGCATCATTGGGATCAGCGCCATTTCGTGCTGGGAAATCGCCAAATTGGTAGAGTATCGCCGTTTGACGCTGCCGTGTGGTATAGCGGCGTGGTTTCAGCAAGCGTTAGCTTATCCTGGAGTGCAACTTTTAGAACTAACGCCCGAAATAGCGATTGCATCCACGCAATTGCCTGGGACCTTTCATCGAGACCCTGCCGACCAGCTCATTGTTGCAACTGCGCGGGTCTATGATTGCCCCCTGGTTACGACAGATGACAGAATTGCCAACTACGCGCATGTCAAAGTTGTTGTATAAAGCGGGCATAAGATAGCCACTAAAGAAGAATTGGTGACCCAACTACCGCCCGATGTGGTTCAGGAAATGCAAAACTTCATCGAGTTTTTGTTACAAGAACGTGCTGCCCAACCGCGCGCCAAACCAGAATTTCAATGGGCTGGGGCGTTGAAAGACCTGCGGGAGCAGTATTCTGCGGTCGCGTTGCAACACCAGATCACCGCATGGCGAATTGCAGAAAGCAGAGAGGCTATCGAAGAAGATGAAGTTACGCAATAGCGCAAAAGTAACCCTGTACTACGCTCAAAATGTAGCACAGGATTCATCCTGCATGGGTGGACACAGGATAAATCCTGTGCTACGTTGATTGATAATTGACAGGGTGATTTTTGCTCTATTGCGAAGTTACACTTGCTCAAGATGCTATTTGAAATCGAAGATACGCTGCTGGAAACCGGCGCATTGCAGAGCGACTTTGCCTGCATCGTCGCGCGTCCACGTTGAAGCGCCCATTCGTGCATTCGTGGCTTGATTCGTGGACAGCCTGCCTTCGTGGTCATTTCTATGGTACAATCAAGGGAAAGGGCGCGAAACTGTGCCATACAAGGCAGTTGCTGTCCGCTGGCTGTAGTTGTTTCATAAGAAAAGGAGTATTATCATGTCAACCACGGCTGTTGTGACATTGGTAAAAATGGTCGAGTCATTGCCGGATCCCGCGCAGGAGCAAGTTGTGGAGCATCTGCGCGAATACATCGCTACCCTGCAAGACGAATTTCAGTGGGATGCGACATTCAAAAGGACCCAACCACAATTGATCGCCGCCGCGCGTCGTGCGAAACAAGAAATCGCTGCCGGACTCGCTGTTCCGCTAGAACATGACCGGTTATGAACTCCTGTACGCTACCCTCATTCTGGGAGGCTTATCAACATCTCGAGAAAGACATCAAACAACGCGCGCGCAAGGCTTATCGTTTGTGGGAAACCAATCCGTTTCATCCCTCATTGCACTTCAAGTGCATCAATCGTGAAGAAGACATCTGGTCTGTTCGCATCAGCCTGCGCTGTCGCGCGGTGGGTGTGCTAGAAGGCGATACCGTCACTTGGTTCTGGATTGGTCTGCACAATGATTATGAACAGTTTTTCGGTTGATGAGCAAAGATGCTCAATTTATGCAAACATTAGAGACGCGCAACGTCACTTACACCCTGGAAGTGCAGGGTGAGCTCTTCGTCATCGAAAATGTGCCCGCGCGGGTAAACCTGGAAACCGGCGAGCAACTGTTCGCGCCGGAGACAGTCGAACAACTACAGCACATCATTGCGCGTGCGCCAGCGCCCAAGCGCGTGGTGCAGGTGCCCGTCTATGAATACGCTTGATGGGTGTAAGTTTTTATGTAACCACAAAGGACACCAAGGACGCGAAAGGGATAGCCTGGTTATGGGTGTTCTTTGTGCCCTTCGTGTCCTTGGTGGTTAAAATCTATGACCATTCGTGAAATTCGTGGCAAAGAACTTCCCCAGCACCTCTGGCGCACGGCCCTGATTCTGGGGCTGCTGTTGGCTGCCGCCTACCTGGGCCGGCGTCCCTCCACCCGCTGGATCATGCTGCTGGTAGCAGGCGCGGGCGCGTTCGCCCTGCTGCGTGCGCCCCAGCTGGGGCTGCTGGGGCTGATCGCTGCAACGCTCGTCGCGCCCATAGAAATCTCCACCGGCACCGAGGTTGTGCTCAACATCGCCACGCTGCTCATCCCCGCGCTCTTCGGCCTCTGGCTGCTCGATAGCCTGCGCCGGAGCGAGTTGCGCTGGGCCGGCTCGCCCGTGGATCGGCCCCTGGTGCTTTTTCTGGTTGCGGGGCTGTTCTCCCTGTTGATTGGGAACGTCCTCTGGGAGCCGTCCGTGCCCAAATCCGCCAACTTCTGGCTGGTGCAGCTGGCGCAGTGGGCCATCTTCGCGTTTGCGGCGCTGGCCTTCTGGCTCATGGCGAACCTGCGCGATGCGGAGCGCTGGCTACCCCGGCTCACCTGGGCCTTCCTCTACCTGGGGGGCGGATTAGCAATCCTGAGCGTATTGCCCGGCATTGGCGGATGGGTCAACCGCCTTACGACTATTACCTTCATCCGCGCGCCGTTCTGGGTGCTATTGGCGGCGCTTACCGGCGGGCAGCTGCTCTTTAACCGCGACCTGCGCCGGGGGCAACAGTTCTACCTGGGCCTTGTATTGCTCGCCGTATTCACCTACGTCTTCATCGAGCAGCGCGAGGCGGCCTCCAACTGGGTCGGCATCCTGGCAGTGCTGGGCGTGCTCTTCTGGCTACGCTATCCACAGCTGCGCCGGGTGGTGATCGTGCTGGCGATTCTGCTCGTCTTAAGCGACGTCCTGTTCCCCAGCCTCTACGAATTCGCCGGTGGGGATGATGAGTGGGAAGAGAGCGGCGGCTCGCGGCTGGTGCTGATTGGGCGCGTGGTCGAGGTGACGCTGCGCAATCCCCTCACCGGCTTAGGGCCGGCCTCGTACCGCAACTACGCCAACATGGAACCGCTGCGCTATCAGCGCGCCCTGTGGATGAATCCCAAGGTCAACTCACACAACAACTATGTAGATCTCTTCGCCCACACCGGGCTGGTGGGGCTGGCGCTGTTCGCGTGGTTCGCGTGGGAGCTCTTCCGGTTGGGATGGGGCCTCAGCGCGCAGCACACCGAGGGCTTCGTGGGCGGCTACGTCAACGGCATGACGGCGGCCTGGGTAGCTAGCCTCACCATCATGCTCCTGGCGGATTGGATGCTGCCCTTCGTCTACAACATCGGCTTCCCCGGCTTCCAGGCCAGTCTACTCGTGTGGCTTTTCTTGGGTGGCCTGGTCAGTATAACCACAAAGGACACAAAGGGGATCAAGTACACAAAGTAAGAAACCTTTGAGTCCTTTGTGTACTTGGTGGTAAAACGGGAGATCCATATGCCGAAATATGCACCCATTCCAGAAGAAACTGAGAAATTCGGAAAGGCGCTGCTCAATGCCTGTTTCGAGGTGCATACGGCATTGGGAGCAGGCTTTCTGGAACGGATTTATGAAGACGCGCTATGCCACGAGCTTACGCTCCGGCAAATCCCTTTTGAGCGGCAGAAAGCAATTACTGTAGCTTACAAAACCTTGCGCATTGAAGGGCAACGGCTTGATTTACTGATTGCTGAGCAAGTTGTTGCCGAACTCAAAGCCGTTGAAGCTATTCACCCCATTCATCAGGCCCAGTTGATGTCTTATCTGAAGGCTACGGGCTTACGTCTGGGTTACATCCTCAACTTCAATGTCCCTCATTTCAAAGACGGCATCTGCCGCATTGTCCTTTGAGTCCTTCGTGTCCTTTGTGGTTACTATGGATCTCTCCATCATCATCATCAACTGGAACACCCGCGAGCTCCTCGCGCAGTGTCTACAATCTATTGCAGCAGAACTCCCCCCCTCACCCTCGCCCCCCCTCACCCCCTCACCCTCTCTCCCCATCGAGGTCTTTGTCGTAGACAACGCTTCCACCGATGGCTCCGCCGCTCTGGTGCGCGAGCGCTTCCCCTGGGTGCGGTTGATCGAGAATGCAGAAAACGTGGGGTTTGCGCGGGCGAACAATCAGGCGCTCCGGGAGGCCGCCGGGCGCTACGCGGTACTGCTCAACAGCGACACCGAGGTCTTGCCCGGCGCGTTACAGATACTCGTGGATTTTATGGACGCGCACCCTCAGGCGGGCGCGTGTGGGCCGTTGCTCCTCAATGCCGATGGCAGCCTGCAACCCTCGTGCCACCCCATTCTCACGGCGGGCCGGGAATTCTGGCGGCTGCTCTTTCTGGAAGGGCTGTGGCCCTGCGCTACCTATCCGCAGCACCGTTGGGATCGGGAGACGCCGCGCCAGGTCGAGGTTATCAAGGGCGCGTGCCTGCTCTTGCGGCAGGAGGCTCTGGCACAGGTGGGGCTGCTCGATGAGCAGTACTTCATGTACACGGAGGAGATGGACTTGTGCTACCGGCTTTTACAGGCCGGTTGGGATCTCTACTGGGTGCCGCAGGCGCAAGTGACGCATTTCGGGGAAGCCAGCAGCAAACAGACCGCAGAACCTATGTTCGTGGCGCTCTACCGGAGCAAAGTGCAGTTCCAGCGCAAATTCTTCGGCGCGGCTGCCGCCCGCCGCTTCAAGGCCCTGCTTTTCCTGGCCTACTTGCCCCGCGCCGCGCTGATGAGCAGCGCAAGTCTCGTTTCCCCCCGCCTCGCTCCCCGCGCCCGCACCTATCGCCGCCTGCTGCGCGAACTCCCCGGATTGTAGCCACGCCGCCCTCTACAAATCGCAAACCAAAACCGGACTCAGCGCTTCCTTCGCACACGCTGCCAGAGCCAGGCAAACCACAAGCGCCAGCGTAACGCGCGCCACAGCGCCACCGCCTCGGCGCGCGCGGCAAGCAGCGGCGGATCGGGCATGTACCAAACTTGCGCGTAGCACGTCATCAGCCGGTGCAGCAGTTCCGGCGTAGCGGCCAGCGCCCCCCGCACCCAGCCCGCCCCCCCGCTAAGCGCTTCCCAGCGCTGCGCGTAAGCCGCCGCAATCTCGAAGGGCGTATCGCCGGGCGTGAGCGTGACGGCGAGCCGCAGAGCATGACGTCGCACCCGCCGATGTAACTGCGAAACCGCCAGCGCCGGAGCGAGCAGTCGCAGCCACACCTCATCCACAACCACAACCAGCCCCACGAGCAGCAACAACAGCAGTGCCGGCCCATAGAGCCACGGCCACACCCAGGAACCGGGCACCCACACAGCTTCATCACCGGGCAACACAGCATCTGCATCCGGCCATTCCGGCGCAAGATCGGTTAGAGCGCGTTCGAAGGTGTCCTGAGCAGTCGTCGGCTCGAACTCGATCCAGCCATACGCATTGAAGTAGATTTCCACCCAGGCGTGCGCGTCGGCCTCAGTGACAACATAGCGAGCATTGAGGGCATCGTAAGTCCCGGGAGCGTACCCCACCACCATCCGCGCCGGCAGGCCCGCCGCGCGGGCCAGCACCACCATCGCTGTTGCGTAGTAGTCGCAATAGCCCTTTTGCAATTCAAACAGGAAATAATCAGCGATGTCCACCTCGCGTTGGGGCGGCGGCACATCGAGCGTGTACGGGTAGGTACGCAGGTGGCGCTCGATGGCTAAGGCGCGGTCGTAAGGGGTCGGCTCGGTAGCGGTCAGCTCGCGGGCCAATCTACGCACGCGCGTCGGCACGGTTTCCGGCAATTGCAAGTATTGCGCCACGACCCAATCAGGATACTGGGCCGGCACAGAACGCAACTGCTGCGCGGTTGCTACAGGAATGAGCGAGTCTGCCCGGTAGCTTTCCGCAGCCAGCGTACCGGCGAAAATCTCATCGGGCGGGAACCAAGCCAGCGCGTAGGGCTGGTCTACCGCCACCAGTTGGCCGGTCACAAAGAGCCGCCCGCTGGTATCGCCCACGACCTCCACCTCCTGGCGCACGCGCCTCTGGGTGAGCTGCTGCGGCAACGGCGCTGGCTGCCCGGCTTCGTAGCTGTTGATCTGTGCCCCGATGGCCGACCAGCCCCAGCCGGTGTAGCGGCTATAAATGACGCTCCGCCAGTAGTGCCGGGGCGGGGTGGTGAGCAATTCGGATTCGGGCCGTGGGGGGAGTTCGCCGGTGCGGATGACCAGGGCCACCTGTTGCGAGAGTTCCGGGCTACTGCCGATGAGATGCTGTTGGGGTAGCGTCGCCTGCCCCAGCAACTCAAAAGTAGTAGCGCCTCCCGAACCGGCCCCAGGCGTGCGCTGGGCTACGCCTAGCGATTCGGCGACCTGTTCACTGCGTTGCGTTCGCCCTTGCGTGAGACGGCGGGTAAATTCGGATAGGTTTTGGAGTGAGAGCGCAGGCACAATCGCGGCCAGCAATACCAGGCCGGCGGTGAGGAGTAAGGCCGAAAACCCCAAATCCACCCGAATATCGTGTGAGAAATCCAGCCCCACGGCGCGCCAATGCGTTTCACGCTCACGATGGCTGCTCAGGGCCAGCAACAACAGCGTGAGGCCCAGTACGGGCAAGAGCACATAGGGCGGACGCCCGGTATACGCGAACAGCGTGGCCAGCAAGGCCGTGGCCGGCAACAGGGCAGTGAGCGGGCGCCGATACCGGGCCATGACGAACCCGCCCCACGCAGACACCATCCACAGCCCTAAGGCCCACACAGCGGCGGCGGCGACCGGATCGAAGAAGGACGTGCGCCGCATGAACAAGGTGAGGAGCCATTCCGACACCCGGGCGATGAAGACCCCCACCCTATCCGCCAGCGTCGTCCAGGCCAGGAGCAACGGATCGGGCGCTTCTGGGTAGAGACTGAGCGCCGCCGCGCCGGGCGTGGCCGCCAGGCGATAGAGGAGGCTCGTCAAGCGCCACACAGTGCCGGATAGCGCGCCCACGCGCAGCACAACCAGGATCAAGCCGCCCAGCAGCAGCCACAAGACCGCAGTGCGCGTGCGCATCCGGGTATGCGCCAGGGCGCTACCGCCCAAGGCAGCCAACAGGATAAATGGCATGATGAGCGACATATCCGGCCCGCGCGGAGCAGCCTGGATAATACCCCAGGCCACGCTGAGCAGCGCGCCCAGCAGCAGGGCGATTTGCAAAAGTTCACCCTGGTCAAGCCGAAGCCATAAGCGCTTCATCCCAACACCCTCCAATCCGTATCCGCAACCTTGCGGAGGGGAATCACCTTCCCCGTGCCGCCAATGTGCCATTGCTGATTGGGATCCGTAGCGGAACGGAGCGCTGGGCGATCCAATATGTCCGGAGTAATGGGATACCACGCTATGCCCAGCCCGCTGAGCATGGTTTGGAGGGAATGCGCTTCCTGATGACCGCCGAAGGCCACCGGATCGAGCAGCAACACGGTGGGGACCGCGCCGCGTTTAATGAGGGGCAGCAGGGCGCGCACCCAGCCGGTATCCACATCGGGGGTGATGATGATGAGGCTGATCTGACGGCCCAGCGCCGGGCGCATCCGCCCCAACAGCGCTTCCAGCGAGTGTGTGCCGCGCGTGACCTGCGCCAGAGCGCGGAGCACTTCCAGCCGTTGCCCCACCCCTGCGCCCGGCGGCAGCCAGACGGTCTGGCCGCCGTGCGCAGTCAGCCCGACAGCGTGGCCCAGCTGTAGGCCTCGGTCGGCGAGCGAGGCGGCCAGAATGACGCCGTGCTCGTCGGTGGCGGCTGCATCGTACCCAACCTGGACATGCCGGTTCACATCCAGCACAATCCACCAATCGCCGGTGGGGGTGGCGTCGAAGAGGCGGACGTAGGGCGTGCCCCGACGCGCGGTGGTCTTCCAGTGAATCCAACGGCGGCTATCGCCGGGCACATACTCGCGCACGGCTGCCGCGCTCACGCTGCGCTCGAGCGCGTTGGGGCGCGGGCGGCCCTCACCCGCGCGCCCACCAGGCGAGACCTCGATGGCCGGCAGCGGCACGATGGGGGGCAGCACCAGCAGCGGCATGGCGGCGGGGTACTCGTGCGTGACGGTGTATACCCCGAAAGGATCGCCCACAACAATACGGGTCGGGCCGAGCATGTAAAGGCCACGGCGGGTGCAATGTGCCTCACGATGCCAGCGGATAGAGCCGTGGCGTGAGATACCCGTACCGCGCCCGGCGTTGTAACCGGGCAAGGTTGAAGCGTCGTGTAATTCGATCCACAGCGCGCTCATGGAGCTGTCGTTAGTCAGGGTGAAGCGTTCCACCAGCTGATCCCCCACCTGCGCCCAGCCAAAGCGCAGCTCGCGAGTGAGGTGCAGCCCGCGAGCTAGCGCGCGGGTCCAAAAATAGGAGAGCGCCCACACGCCGCCCAGCCCGATCAGCAGCATCAGCCACCCCCGGTAAGGGGCCAGCAATTGCTGGAGCAGCAATAGCCCCACCAGCACCGGCAAGAGGCGATTACGGAGCGTGATTTTGGGCATTAAGCCGATCCTTGAAACGGCCCTTCGGAAACTTTCACTTTATCCAGCAGCTCTTGAACGATGCTGCGCGGGTCGAGGTTGCGCATCCGGGCGCTGGGATTGAGGATCAGGCGATGCACGAGCACAGGCGCGGCCAGGGCTTTGATGTCATCGGGTAACACATAGTCACGCCCCTTGAGCGCGGCGCGGGCTTGTCCGGTGCGATAGAGATTGAGGCTACTGCGCGGGCTACCGCCCAGATAGAGCGCCTCGTGGCTCCGGCTTTGTCCGACAAGCCGCACGATGTAATCTTTAACCGCCGGGGAAACGTAGATGGTTTTGATAGCCTCTTGGGCCTCTTGAAGTTCCGCAGCCGTGGCGACCGGCGTCAGGGTTTCAATGGGATGCTGAAACTGTTGTTGATCGAGAATGACGATTTCTTCCGCCGGTTGGGGATAGCCCAGGCTCACACGCAGCGTAAAGCGGTCGAGCTGGGCTTCGGGCAAGGGGAACGTGCCTTCGTACTCGATGGGATTCTGGGTCGCCAACACCATGAAGGGATGGGGCAGCGCGTAAGTGGTGCCATCCACCGTGGTTTGGCGCTCCTCCATCGCTTCAAGCAGCGCCGCCTGCGTCTTAGGCGTGGCGCGGTTGATCTCGTCGGCGAGCAGGATTTGCGTCATCAGCGGGCCACGCTTGAACTCGAACTCGCGGGTGGCCTGGTTATAGATGGAGACGCCGGTGAGATCGCTAGGGAGAATGTCGGGCGTGAACTGGATTCGCCCAAAGTCGCAATCCAACGAGCGGGCGAGACTGCGGGCCAGCATCGTCTTACCCACACCGGGCACATCTTCGATGAGCAGATGTCCCTGGCTGAGCAAACAGATCAGCGTGAGCTCGATAGTCTCACGCTTACCCACGATGACCTGCCGCATATTATCCAACAGGCGCGTAGCAAAAGTTTTCACGTCGTCCATACCATCCTCCGTTGGCTTAGTATCTATCCGAAAATTCTGTCGGTGGTCGAGCCTGTCGAGACCCGGTGGTGGTTTCGACAGGCTCAACCACCACCTTAGTGGATTCTCGAATAGATTCTTAGACCTGGCAGGTTTGGGAAACCTGTCAGGTCTGAATGAGAACTCCCACTATTACACCGGCTAAGGTGCTAAAAGGTTCATAGGAAACGGGATGACTTGCAGTTGCGCTTTGTACCGGATAGAGGATAGTATAGATGAAGTAGCCGTTTACGCAAGGGAACAGTCCTACTGCGTAATACGTACTGCGTAACAGTTTGCACGAAGCATCTCTTTACGCAGTACGCAGTACGCATTACGAGCTTCAAAGGAGTTGACCATGATCGAATTAGCAGACCGCACGAAAACATTGCAGGCTTCGGTGACGTTGGCGCTTTCGAGCCGGGCGAAGGCGCTCAAGGCGGAGGGGGTGGATGTGTGCGACTTCACGGTGGGCGAGCCGGACTTCAACACGCCCGCCCACATCCGCGAGGCCGCCAAGCGCGCGCTCGATGAGGGCAAGACGAAGTACGCCCCGGCGGGCGGCGTGCCGCGCCTGCGCGCGCTCATCGCGGAGAAGCTCACCCGCGAAAACGGCCTTTCATATACGGCGGAGCAGGTGATGGTGAGCACCGGCGGCAAGCAGGCCATCCTCAACATGCTGTTAGCCACGCTCAGCCCTGGCGATGAGGCCTTGATCCCCACGCCCTACTGGGTGAGTTACCCGGAGATCGTGCAGCTCTGCCGGGCTGTGCCGGTCATGCTGCCCACCGATGAGCGCACCGGGTTCAAAATCACGCCGGAGCAGCTGAATGCCGCCATCAACGGCAAGACGCGGGTGTTGATCCTCAACTCGCCCAGCAACCCCACCGGCGCGATGTATACGCGAGCGGAATTGCAGGCGTTGGCGGAGGTGCTGGTCGCGCGCGGTGTCGCCGTGCTGGCCGATGAAATATACGAGAAGCTCATCTACGATGACGAGGAGCATGTGAGCATCGGCAGCTTCGGCGCGGATATTTTCGAGCTCACACTGACCTGTAACGGGTTCAGCAAGGCGTATGCGGCGACAGGGTGGCGGCTAGGTTATGCCGCCGGGCCGGCGCATGTGGTGAAGGCCGCGATTGACATCCAATCGCACACCACCTCCGGCGCGACCACGTTCGCGCAATACGGGGCTATCGCTGCGCTCGAAGGGCCGCAGGATGCGCTCGAGGCGATGCGGCAGGAGTTCGAGCGGCGGCGCAACCGCATGGCCGAGGGGCTGGCCGCAATTCCGGGGCTGGTGTGCCCCAAGCCGCAAGGCGCGTTCTACGCCTTCCCCAATATCACCGCCACCGGGCTGGATTCGCTCACGTTCAGCCAGCGGTTGCTGGAAGAGGAACACGTCGCCATCGTACCGGGGTCGGCGTTTGGGGCGGATGCCAACATCCGCTTCTCGTATGCTACCGATATGGCGACGATCGAGAAGGGGCTGGAGCGTCTGGCGCGGTTTGTGGCGCGGTTGTAAGGAATTTCACGGGAAGTTTACAAAACCTGTAAGTCAGGCTATAATTTGATCAGGTAGGTCCCGAATTATACGGATAAAATCGGGATGGCGCTTATGGAGGTACCAGATGGGTATAAGCACGACTACAATTTTGGAAACCAGCGCGCGTCACTTATTCCCTAATCAAAGCCTGGATCAAGTGCTGGCAGAGCTATTGCTAGAACGAGCGCAAAAGAACCTGCTCAAGTATCAGGTCATGGCTCGCCAGTTAGCAGCCAAATATGAGCAAAATTTCGATGCGTTCCGGGAAATAATCCTCAACTCCGAGCCAGACTTTGAGATGGAGCAGGATTACTATGATTGGGAAATGGCTGTGACTGGCATAGCCGATATGCAGCAGGAAATCGAGCGGCTGAGAGGATTGAGCCGTTGATGATGAAAGTCGCCGAGTTGGCGCGCTCTTTGCGCCAGGAAGCCAAAAGCCGCGCCTACATCAGTCGCTTGGACATACTTGATTAAAGCGCAACCTTGCTCAAGGCGCGTTTGTACATTTTACCTGAGCTGTTCGTTCAGGTTTATCGCAACGATAGCTATGATACGACCAATCTGGTGTTGATCCACAATGGACAACGGTTATATGCGCGGGATCAGCTCGGACACGTTTGGCATCGTCATACGGCTGCTGCTCCACAGCACCACGATCACAGCGCGGATGGATGTCGCGCTGTAAATTTATCTGAGTTTCTGGATGAAGTTGAGAGCGTGCTGAGCAGCATCGGTTTACCATAACGGCTTAGCTACGCTTAGGTAGTTCCAAGATTTAAAGCACGCCACATCAAAAGAAAGTTCCCGCGCCAGCGTCAAAACCTGGGTAGTTTATTTTCTTGGAACGGCCTTAGTAATGAATTTTAAGGAATTACTCCGAAAATAAGGCTTTGCGCGAAATCTGTCTTTATACAAGTAATTTGATTCCCCCTATCCCCCCTCCCCCCTTTCCCCCGCAAGCGGGGGAAAGGGGGGGATATTTTTTGATGAGTTTTTGTGCGGCGGCGAAGCCGCCGCACA
>Ga0334882_1001675_pt1 | contig 25473 bp, 19 predicted proteins | sample GraSluR1_MG_5_FD_207226 | JGI IMG/M metagenome (GOLD analysis project Ga0334882, IMG submission 207226) | Sludge microbial communities from methane-producing bioreactor in Wageningen University, Netherlands - Granular Sludge_15_04-R1 | ecosystem: Engineered > Bioreactor > Anaerobic >...
AACGGAACGGGGTTCGAACCCGAGCAGGCCCTTCCATATCAAAGCTTCGGCAATTCTGGAATGAAAAGTGGTGTTTGTGAGAATCCAGCTGTTCCGCTTCCTGGCAGCGATTAACACGCATGATGTTTTTCCACCGGGTTTCAGCCGGGGCGCCAGAAGAATGCTGTTTCCCGGAAAAAGCAGTTCTTTCAGCCTGCCGGGATCAGGCACATGAGCCGTTGTGGTTTCCGTACAGACTCTTACCAGCCCGGCAAACCTGTTCAGTCTTTTCAGAAAGACACCCTGCCGGGTTTCCGGAATCGGAAAAAGAAGCATGCATCACATCCAGGTCGAGAAGGTCACGAATAAGACGAATGGTTTTATTCTCCATGGCGCGCCCCTCGTCAACCACTCTCACCCCTCTTAGAACCATTACTCCGGCGGTTTTTGCCCGTTTCGCCGAAACAGTTCTGAAAAGAGCGCTTCCGCTTATTCCGGGGCCGGACAGCGACCATAACCCTTCACCCATAACTGCCCCCGACGCCGGATCCGCGAGACTCAATAGAACAGCCGCGCCGCCGTTCCCGTTAAGATACACCCTGCGGGGTGCTGTTTTCGCCCCGCCCAACTCCGTGGAAACAATCCATGTGTTCATTTGTATACCTCCCGGGGATTACATAACAGGTTTGCCGTCGAATGTAAACACCTGTACAGTACCCCGGGCATGGAAGAGGCGGTCCGAAGACCGCCCCGTTCTGAAGAATCACCGGGAACTTGTTCTGACAAGCTTCAGAACCCGGGTTTCGTTCGCATCTGAAACCCGGACAAAATAGATGCCGTGAGCAACGCCGGAAGCGTTCCAAAGGTAAGTTCCGGTGAAGGGCGAACTCTCAAGCCTTCTGCCGAAAACATCGAATATCTCAAGTGATGCTCCGGAGAAACCGGTACCGGTAATGACCACCGATGCTGTGACCGGGTTTCGGTCCGCGGAAAGCATCCTGGGCTGTTCGGGGATTGAGCCCTCTTCGGAAAAGCCAGTGGAAAGGTCAATTTGATAGATTGTTTCGTTGCCGGGATTGCTTACCCACAGGTGGCCCGACGAATCAATGGCAAGGCCTCTGGCCTCAGATACAAGCGAACCGGAAATGTGGCCGACCAGTGTTCCACCGCTGTTGTACGCGAGTATCGGGCTGTCGGAATTGTCCCGGGCCACCCAGAATCCTCCGCCGTCAAGCCAGGCGATGTCATGGAAGGGCGCACTGAGCCCGGGAAAAGAACTCATGTAGCTGCTGACCGTACCGGTTGGCGTAAACCGGGCCACCACCGGAGCGCCCGAATAGTTTCCCCCGAGAATGTAGATGTAGTTTGAATCGAAACATGCACCCGTCACCGACGAGTATAACGGGCTGCCTCAACAGTACGAGTCGAAGGTGCCCTGCAAAACCCCCGACTCGTCGTATTTGTAAACTTTGCCATAGGTTGAGGCGTATGTCATGGGAGCGTAAAGCACACCGGCGCCCCAGGCGAGACCGCTTGGAACCGGATCGTAGCTCGGAGTCTGGTCGGTTATGTAGAATGAGGAGATGACTGCGCCGGTTTCGGGATTCAGCTGATAGACGTACTGAGTGGTTCCGTCTACAGCCCATAGAACTCCGTCACCCCATGCCAGTCCGGTGATTCCCGTATCCGGGGCATCGAAGCTGTTCACCACAGTCGCTCCGGGCAGCGGAAAGGAAAGCGCCAGGACGCAGACCGCAAATGCCTTGAAAAACATCAGTTTACACCTCTTCTCAGGTTCGTGAAACGCATTCCGGTATATCTTACCCATCTTCTAGGTAAAGGTCAATTCTTGAGATCAGAGTTTGTTCCTGAGATCGTAGAGAAGCTCCATGGCCTTCCTGGGCGTAAGAGTGTCGGGATCAAGGTTTCTTATCTCCTCGAGAACCGGGTGGGCGGGGTTCGAGAAGGGAAGGGCAAGCTGGCCTTCGCAGGCGCTTCCTAACGGGGACAGGTGTCTGCCGGACTCAAGGTCAGCGAGAACCCTGGCGGCCCGGCGAATCACCCCGGAGGGAACACCGGCCATGGATGCGACATGAATGCCGTAGGATCTGTCGGTGGCGCCGTCCTCAATCCTGTAGAGAAAGGCCACACCACTTTCGGTCTCCCTGACAAGCACATTTACATTTGCCGCTTCGGGAAGCCTGGAAACCAGGGCGACAAGTTCATGGTAGTGGGTTGCGAACAGAACCAGGGGTCTGTGTTCCCTGTGGTCGTGAAGATATTCAAGCATCGCCCAGGCCAGGGAAAGGCCGTCGAATGTGCTGGTCCCCCTCCCCACCTCGTCCAGCACCGCGAGACTGTACGGGGTGGAGCCATTGAGAATTGACGCGGCCTGGGCCATCTCCACAAGAAAGGTGGACTGTCCCCTGGTGAGCCGGTCCGCCCCACCTATCCTTGTGTACAGGCTTTCCATCGGGCTGAACACCATGGAATCCGCCGGAACGAACGATCCGGCCTGGGCCAGCACCAGTGTCAGAGCGGCCTGGCGGAGGCATGTGGACTTTCCCGCCATGTTGGGCCCCGTAACCAGAAGAATCCGCCTGCCCGGCTCAAGGATGATCGTATTGGGAACGCACTCCCCGGCGGGGAGCAGCTTTTCCAGAACAGGATGCCTTCCCTCAACAATCCGCAGCCGGGGTTCTTCACAGAGCCCGGGCCTTACCCACTGTCTTTCCTCCGCCAGCGCAGCCAGAGAGGAGATGACATCCAGCATTGCCAGTGTTCTGCCGGCAGCGGAAACCCTGTGCAGATGCTCAGCGATCTCCGTCCTGGTTTCCGTAAAAATTCTCTCCTCCAGAGCGGAGAGTTCGTGGTCTGCCCTGAGAATTCTCCCCTCCCAGTCCTTCAGTTCAGGGGTGACGAAGCGCTCGGCCCCTACAAGAGTCTGCCTCCTGATCCAACTGTCCGGAACCTGGGAAAGAAATGACCTCGATACCTCGATGTAGTAGCCGAACACCCTGTTGTAGCCTATGGACATTCGGCCTATTCCCGTTGCCTCCTTCTCCCGGTCGAGCATGGATGTCATCCATTCGCGGCCGCCCGCCTTTACGCTGCGGAGCTGATCCAGCTCGGGGTTCACCCCGGGTCTCACGACTCCCCCGTCGGAAAGCCTTGCCGGAGGGTCCGGCGATATTGTGCCATCGATGGTATCCGCCAGATCCCGAAGGGTATCCAGTTCCGCGGCCCGGGAAAGCAGTGGGTTTTCCGCCGTACTCAAAAGGGCGGCTATCTCGGGAAGTGTAACGGCGGTTCTCCAAATTGCCCGAAGGTCTCGGGGTGTGGCTCGGAGAGTACCGAGCCTGCCCGCCAGCCTCACCAGATCGGCACAGTTTCTCATCAGCGCCTGGAGCGGTTCCGTGAGGCCCTTGTCGATGCACTCCGCAATGGCGGAATGCCTGAAAGAGATGGTTTCCGGATTCCTTGGAGGCGCTGACAGCCATTCCCTCCAGAGCCTGGCTCCGGCCGGTGTTACCGTTCGATCCGCGATGTCTGCAAGAACAGCCTGTTCCTCGCCGGGAATCGAATGTGTAATCCCCAATGAGCGGGCTGTTTCGTGATCCATAACCAGGCAGTCCTCCCTGCGGTAGATGCCGCAGAAGTCCAGGTGGGAAAGGCCGGATCTCTTGGTTTCCTCGATGTAGGATAGAAGCGCGCCCATCGCGCCAAGAAGGGCGGGGCATTCAGCGATCTGAAATCCCTCGGGAGCGCCCTTGCCAAACCTGTTCTCCACCATCCGTCTTCCGTGATCCGGGTCGAACTTCCATGGTTCCATCTCTGTCACTTCGCAGTCCGGGAAACCTGCTTCAAAGGCTCCCTCGGGAACAAGAATCTCCCGGGGAGCCATTCTGCCTATTTCCAGGGGCAGCAGGGAGCAGTCAAGCCGGATCGACCGGATTTCTCCGGTTGAGAGGTCGCAGAGGGCCAGGGCCGAAACCCCGCCACGGCTGCACGCGGCCCCAAGAAGAACTGTCTGCTTCGGGTCGAGGTTCGAGCCTTCCATTACGGTTCCCGGGGTGACCACCTCGATTACTTCCCGGCGCACCAGTCCCCTGGCCTTTGACGGATCCTCCATCTGTTCACAGATGGCTACCCGGCACCCTGAGTCAAGCAGTTTGGCCAGGTAGCCGTCCAGGGCGTGGTGGGGAAATCCCGCCAGGGGAATGCCGGCGCCGTCATCCTTCTTCTGCCTTGCGGTCAGGGCTATTCCCAGAATGCGGGATATCCTTTTCGCGTCTTCATAGAATGATTCGTAGAAGTCCCCCATTCGAAAAAGCAGAACGCATTCGGGATGCTTTTTCTTTATGCCGAGATACTGCCGCATCATGGGGCTGTCGCCGATAGTTTTCATAGAAGCGCCATGGCCTTGCCGTGAATCTCCCGGGGTACAAGCCTGTTCCGGCATGCGGGAACGACCTGGGGACATTTTGACCCTCCGTGCCGGTGACATGGCCTGCAGGGAACCATGTCCACCATGTGGAAGCCCTTGGTATCCCGGCTCCAGAAGCCAAGCTCCGGGGATGTGGAAGTGAAAACAACCAGGGTTGGAACCCCCAGTGCCCGGGCCAGGTGTGCCGGACCGCTATCGGGAGATATTACCAGGTCAAGCCCTTCAAGGCGGGAAATCAGGGCTCCGGTGTCACCTTCCCCGCAGAAATTGAACACTCCACTCCTTCCCCCGCTCCGCTCTATGACCATTTCAGCTCTGGCGGCGTCCCTCCGGTCTCCGATGAGATGGACCTCAGCACGGTTCATATCATGGAAGAGCCTCGCGAGTTCGGACAGAACATCTGCTGGAATCGTTTTGAGCGGCCACCTGCCTCCGGCCACGAGCCCCACACGGAAAGCGTCTTCCGAGGGTTGCCTCCGCCTTTCCAGTTTCGGGGCTGGATCTCCGCCGCAACCGGCCACTTCAAGGAAAGATTCGGCCCGGTAGGCCATGGCACCGGAAGCTGCGCCCAGTGCGGTTATTCTTCTGCGCAGCCCCCTGTTCACCCTGAAACGCTTTGCCCGGGGAAACGCAAGCCTTGTGGCAAGGTTGTTCTGAAGGTCCACCACCCCCTTCGAACCATGACCTGCCGAATCACTCCTAAGGGCCCCGGGACCGCCGTCACAGCCGATGGGGGTTACCCGCGGATGGAACCTCTCCACCACTGGAAGATAGGCTCTCCGCACGATGAATGAGGCGGAACCTCTTTCCGCGAGAGCCGCCGCCGCCGGCGCCGCCAGGACAACATCCCCAAGGGAATGCAGCCGCACCAGAAGGAAATCAGTCCTCGGAAAACTGCAGTTCATAGAGGGAACGGTACCTGCCTTCCAGAGCCAGCAGGGTTTCATGGGTGCCTTCCTCGAGAATACGGCCGTCTTCGATGTAGATGACCCGGTCGGCCTTTCTGATGGTGCTCAGCCTGTGGGCCGTCACCACGGATGTTCTGCCGCTGACCAGGCTTTCGACGGCTTTCTGCACCTGTTTTTCACTTCTTGTATCAAGGCTGGAGGTTGCTTCGTCGAAGACCAGTATGGGAGGGTCTTTCAGAACCGCCCTGGCGATGGCCAGCCGCTGTCTCTGACCACCGGAAAGGGTTGCCCCCCTTTCCCCTATGATCGTGTCAAAACCCATGGGCAGCCGGTTTATGAACTCCAGCGCATGAGCGGTTTTCGCCGCCCTCTCTATCTCGTCCAGGGGGATGGACGAGTCGCCGTAGGCGATGTTGTTTCTTACCGTGTCGTTGAAGAGAATGGTTTCCTGGGTAACCAGGCCAAGCAGTTGTCTCAGGCTGCGGATATCCACGGTTTTGAGGTCGATTCCGTCAATTGTCACCATTCCGGATACCGGGTCGTGAAACCTGGGAATCATATCCGCCAGAGTGCTTTTTCCACCTCCGCTCGGCCCGACCAGAGCCACCATCTCACCCTTCTTCACCACAAGGCTGACATCGGTCAGGACAGGCTTTCCCGGAATGTAGGAGAAGAACACGTTGCTGAAGACGATGGAGTCTTTGAAGGAGGATAACTTCCGGGGTTCAGGCGCGTCGGTCACCAGGGGCTTCGTGTCCAGAATGCCGAAGAGCCGGTCCGCGGAGGCCAGCCCTTCCTGAATTCCGGCCCAAGCCTTTCCCAGGGCCTTTACAGGGTCCATCATGCTGAGGGCCGCCGCGAGAAAAACCAGAAATCTGCCGGCGCTCATTCCATCGCCCCGGATGACTTCCCTTCCCCCGAACCAGAGAACCGTGGCGCTTACCAGTGCTCCAAGGAGTTCCGTGAGCGGGCCGGATATCGCTTTGACCCTGCGCAGATGCAGTTCGTGTCGTCTGTGCTCCCCGGAAGCGTTTCTGAACCTGCCCTCCTCGAAACCCTCCATCCCGAATGCCTTTACCACCCTTATCCCCAGCAGCGATTCCTGAAGAATGCTTGCGAAATCAGCCATCCTCTCCTGGGAGCTGTGTGTGCTTTTTCGCAGTTTCCTTGCCAGTGATGTAACCATGGCCATTCCCGGCGGAAAGACAAAAAGCGCAACAAGGGTGAGGCGCCAGGAGGCCAGAATCGCCAGGGAAAGGAAGACAATGAGAAGGACCGCCTCCTTCAGTACATGAACCAGCGACTGGGTTACTGCTCCCTTGATTCTCATCACATCAGCGGTAAGCAGGGTGGTCAGTTCGCCGGTTCTGCTTCCGGTGAAGAAACCCAGATGAAGGCTGAGGATGTGGCGGTAGATTCTGGTTCTGAGATCTTCCAGCATCCGCTCCTCGACCAGGGTCAGATGAAACGCCTGCATGAACGCCGCGAGGTTCTTTATGAAGATGAGCCCGACAACCACCAGAATCACCGCGAGAAGGGATTGCCCGGGCGGGGCTGTTCTGAGGCTGTTCCTGAGCTCTATGCCGGTATCCTTCAGGTATCCGGCCGCTGCCCCGGGGTCACCGCTGGTCAGGCTGCCGATGAAGCCGCTCCATGGTTCCGAAGCGTTTTGTCTCATTGACGCTATCAGATCCGGGGATTCTCCATCTTGTACCCGCTGGGTCAGGACATCGTCGAAGAGGGGAAGTATCATACCAAGTGTTGCGCCGCTGGAGAGGGCGAACACCATTGAGAATCCAATGGCAAGCCCCACCCTGGCCCTGTAGGGCCTGGCGCAGGAAAGAAGCCTTCTGAACACTGGTTTTCCGGATTCCATAGTGGGTATCCTTACGAAGGAGGTACCGCACGGTCAAGGAACGGGAACAACAGGCCGACCACGGAGTAATAGAAGCTGAAAACATACTCCGGAGGTTGCTGAAATGGGAGTGCTTGTCTCAGGCATTATGAAAAACAAGCGTGATGCCAGAACAGACTCGGAGCTGATGGTTGATCTCTGCCGGGGTGATGAGAACGCCTTCGGCGAAGTGATGCGACGATTCAGCAAGCCCGTGTATTCCCTGCTTCTCAGGATGCTGGGAAACGAAGACGACGCGGAGGAGATGCTTCAGATAACATTCTGCAGAGTATACAGGTATCGTTCGAACTACGACCCGGAAAGGCCTCTGGTCACATGGATTTTCACCATCGCCGGCAATCTGGCGAAGAAGGAATGGCGGCGCAGGTCCCGTTGGAACAGTGTCCCCCTGGAAAACACCGTTGTCGCATCCCAGGATGTGGACTCACCCCATAGCATGGAAGGCAGCCGGGATCTTAACCTTAAACTGGAAAACGCCATATCCCTCCTTCCCCCACACTACAGAATGCCGTTTCTTTTGAGGGAGAAAGAGGGATTGTCATATGAGGAAATTGCCGAAATATTGAAGATAAGGATAGGAACAGTGAAATCGCGAATAAACCGGGCCAGGGCAGCCCTCAGGGAAGAACTCAAGGATGTCTGGGAGCAGTGGCGATGAAATGCAGTGAAGCTCTTGAACTGATCAGCCTCACCATCGACGGCGAGGCGGACTCCAAACAGGAACGCATGCTTCGTTTCCATATCAATGGTTGCGCTTCATGCCGCAGGGCTCTGGAAATGTCCCGAACAATTTCCACGGCCGTGGCTTCTCTTCCCGACCCCCAACCTTCCGCAGACCTGGAAAACCTGGTCAGGGCAAGGCTGGAATTCCAGGACTACGACACTTCCCCCCTTGAAAATCCCCGACGGTTCCTCCTGCTTCGGCGGGCCGCGGTGGTTCTGCCCTTCGCGGCAACCCTTGTTATCGCAGCCAGGGTGTTCATGCCGTCCGTCTCCCCCGACACCGCCGCTGCGTCCGAGGTTGTGGAGGAGCAGTACATTCCCCTCCCCGCTTCGGCCTACACCCGTCCAGTTACACTCACCACTTTTTAGGAGGCCGATGTTCCTGCTGTTCCTTGTTCTTGCCGGTCGGTTGACTATGGGGCCGATTACAGATCCGATGCCCGCGGTGGTTTCCCTGGGCAGGCTTGATTCCTCGGGACTTGTTGAGGTATGCAACGGAACCCCGGTTTCCGAAAGCCATGTGGTTACGCTTTTCGGCTTCGCGTCTTCATCTTCGCCCTTCGCGATCACCCCTGAAGGACGTCTCATTCCGGATTCAACCATCTTTTTCAGAGACCTGGGCCTGGCAATGATGGTGTTCGAAGGAACCCCCTTCAGAAGGTGGAATGATCCCCAGCTTGAACCGCCACTGGCGGGAGAAACGATTTTCGTCGCGGGATACAGGTCCGACGGAATCACCCTCATCCAGGCTCATGCAATGGAGTTCAGAAACGACGGCACCGTTGTTCTTTCAGTCCCTCCGGCTCCGGGTTTGATGGGTGCCGCCGCCTACAACGGCTCGGGAAAACTGGTCGGCATCATTACCGGAACCCTGTCGGACAGCTCCGGCAACACGAGACTGGCCCTTCTTCCCTCGCAGCTCTGGGGGGTCTGGAGCGGCAACCTTGTGGCCGGGGTCAATCCGTCCGGAACTCCCTTCGGAGTCTCCGCCATCGCCTACGCGATGGGCGATATCGACGATGAAACACCGTCGGGAGTCCTTATCATCGATGTCTGTCAAAACTCCAGGGCACAGGCCTGCGGCCTTGTCAGGGGCGACCTCGTACTCACCGCCGGGGGAATCCGGATTTATCATCCCGAAACCCTGAGGGGAATCATCCAGACCGAAGAAAACATCGAGATTTCCGTCTACCGTGACGGAACCACTCTCAGCCTTCTCGTCCGCTGACAGCCTACTTTTCCAGAATGTGAACGATGTCTCTTCCCAGAAGAACCGCGTTCCAACCGTCGGACGATATGACGATATCCCTTATGGCGCCGAACTCCCCGGTACTCCACTCGATTCTGCCGCCGGAAGTCACCACCGCCAGGATTTCAGTGTCTGTGCAGGAGAAAACATACCCTGAATCGGGATAAGGCGAGGCTGCCGAGACCAGAGGGGTTCCAGGAACGGTGAACAACAGGTCCAGTTCGAGACCCGGCAGGGAAAGGATTGCAACCTCATTGCCGCCACGAATCGAGGCGGAAACCATCCGATTTCCCACCGGTGAAAGATGAACCACATCTCCCCATGCCTGGTAATCGCCCAGCACCCTTAAATCCCCGGGGTGGCAGACCACCATGGCGGAACCCGCGGAAACCGTAAGATACTCAGGAGTGCCGGCAATAAGGGTTATCTCCGGAAGCGCAAAACCTGATATCGTTTCCTCGAAGGTTTCAGGCAGATAACCCCTTACGGTTCCATCATCGAATCCCACAAACAATCTGGAACCGGAAAAGGCCGCCGCCGCCACTCCTTCGGGCAGCTCCGCCCGAACTCCGACCTGGAACGAACCCGGAGTGATACTGTACATTGAATCCGCGGTAACGGCGTAGACCCGGTTCTGACTGCTGTGGACGGCCAGATGGAGAACCTGTGATGCAAGTTCCACGGAACCGTGTACCCTTCCATGCATCAGTTCCAGAAAAAGAACCATCCGGCCATCCCCCACCACCGCGTACCGCCCATCCCGGCTGAACACGCAATTTCGTGAAGGGGTTGAAGAGAGACCGGCCTGACCCACGATGTGGGATGGGTAGATCGGCGCCGGTCCCGGATCCTGAAGGCATCCAAGCATCAGGAGAAGAACCGGCGCCAGGCTTTTCATCGGCCTATGACCAGCATGTTCGTGGTGGCGGTGATTTCCCCGCCTCTGAGAACAACGAAGTAAAGCCCCGGAGAGAGCTGTTCCGTCGAGTATGAATAGCGGTGCTGACCCGCTTCCAGGTAGCCGCTGCATACAGAATCCACAAGGCGCCCCGCAAGATCGAAGACGCTCAGGTCATACGCTCCTGCCGAGGGAAGGTCCATGCCCAGGGTGACCCGGGAAGCGGATGGATTCGGCGAGGCGGGAAGCAGGGCGAATACCGCAGCCTCATCGCCCTGGACTCCTTCGGAGTATGTGTTCACCGCTGCAAACGCCGGGGTAAGGTTGTGCATCCTTGCGCCGACATTCACCGTGGAACCGCTCTGTGCCTCAAAATCCAGCACGGTCTGGCCCGCCGAGTCGGTGATGCCCTGGGCGTAGAAGGTTTCAGGGTGGTCCGTGTGATTGCCTATGCCGTCCGACGCGGTGACCACCGCCCCCTGCACCGGCAATCCCCGGGAGGTAACCGTGACGACCATGCTGTTCGCGCCGTGATAGACATACTCAGGGCATTCAAGCTCCATCGGAAACGGTGAACCCGTTTCGTCGCAGTTGAAAATATCCATGGAGGGATCGCCGAACCAGTGGTACATTCTGGCGTTGTTGATGCCGGACGAGCCGTGAGTGAGGATGATGGTGGTCTGGGCGGCGGCGTGCATTTCGGCGGCGCAGGTGTTGCCCTCATCGTAAAGCTGCTTGTATATCGCTTTGTCGAAGGTGTTGTTCACAATTGTGGCGGAAGGAGCGCTGGCTCCGCAGGTGCCGCTTGCCCCCCGGCCCTGGGCGTACAGCCAGCTTTTGCACAGGCACTGGTATGTGACATCGTGTTTGCCGTTGTCGCACGCTATGTTGAAAACTGGGGGAAAGAATGTGTTCTCCAGGGAGTAGATGGCTCCGGCGTTCCAGCCCGGTGACCACTGCCATGTTGTCACCGAGCCGTGGCCTCTGTAGTTCACCGTTCCGACCCCGGCGTTGATCATGTCTTTCACCTGCTGCTGGGTGGCGCCTTCCGGCGGGTAGAAGGTGTGAAAAACCGGGTTCATTATCGAATAGTTCCAGTTCATTATCTCGTTCTTGTTGAAGGTGTACTTCCCCGGATATTCCTCTTCGTGGGCGCAGAGCATGGTGACGGCAGGAATCGAAGGTTCCCCCGGGGTTCCGGTGAAGTTGGAATAGGCCATGGATTTATCCACCATGTTGGCCAGAAGGCCTTCGCCCCCCGGGAAACGGCCAACGGCGATGTCCGGCAGGTTGTCGCCGTCGAGGGTCTGGTAGAAAAAGTCACCCACGAAGGATCCGAAATTGAAGGATGGAAGCTGCTGGTGAGTTCCGGCAATAAGCGCGAAGCGGGTTACCCCGGGTTGATAGTGGGACAGAATGGTGGAACGGATCTGAAAGGCCGAAGGAGTGGTTTCGAACAACTCAATGGCAACCCGGTAACCGAGAAGGTGCACCATTGATAGAAGGGGAGTTATCTCGGGCAGATTCTCCTCCACTGTGAGCACTATGTAAACCACGTCTTCAGAGGTTACCGGGCTGTTGTTCACCGGTATCCCCATCTCGTCGTAGTTAAGAAGCAGACTGCGAAGAATCCGGGCGGTTTCGGGCCGGACGGGAATCTGAAATCCGGGGGAGCCGGTGAAGGCAATGTTCACCGATACGGTGGAGGCCGCCTCGAGAAGCCCGGTGTCGGCATTCCAGCGGAAGGGGTTTATCAACACCCTTGCCACATCCACACCGAAAAGGCTTCCCGTCTCCCCGATAACCACCGCTTCAGCCGGATGAACGCCAACCAGTTCAGTGGAGAGCTCCACAAAGGCCGGGCGTTCTCCGGCGCAGTCGTACTCCAGGGGCTGAACCGGATGCACCGTGACATCACCCACAGAAACCCAGGTCACATCCACCGATGAAACCTCCGCCCCCATTCCGGACGGAAGGCCTATGGCTATGGGAACTATGGGAAGCTCCGGAGAACCTGAAGGCAGGTCAAGGTCCCACTTACGATCAAAAAGTCTCAGCCGGGTATATCCGTTTGCCTGGAGTATTTCGAACCCGGGAACAGTGACCTCCACCGACAATCCCTCCATGCCGTAATCTCGAGTGGTTACAGAGGTTTCGCCGCCGTACTCACCGCCAAGGCTGTACCAATCCCCGTAAACGCCATTAAATCCCGATGCTGAAAGCAGGGTGATAACAAGAAGCAGCATGCCGTCCCCTTTCGGTGTTTTCAATGCAAAGAGAAGTTACAGATCTGAATATACCTTTACCGTGGATCAAAACCGCCTGACCGTTTCTGAGCCGCGGATGATTCCTGCAAAAAACTCCCCGCGCTCCTGCGGTATGGCTGACATTGAAGGCGGGCAGATTTCGTTCAACCGGATCGGGGGTGGTTTGAACTCCTTCGGGTTTCAAGTTGCCAGGCTCTCCCTTCATCCCCCTTCGATTTTATTCCAATACGCCTTCGGAAACAAGGGCCGGGCCTCCCAGTATCTCCCTGCTCTTTCTCTTCCAGGAACCGGTTGAGAACCAGAAGCCCCCGGCGACCACCGTGGCGGTGTTGGATATGAACATGGCCCACCACAGCCCATTCGCGCCGAGTCCCGCATGCAGAGAAAGCATGTAGGCAAGTGGAATACGAAGAAGCCACAATCTTGCCACGTTCAGAACCATTACCGGAAAGGTGTGACCGGAGCCCTGAAAAGCACCGAAAAGCACGGTTACGAACCCGAAGGCGAACACGGAAGGCGTAGTAATACGAAACATGGTTCTCCCGATCTCCATCACCTGGGGATCGTCGACGAAAATCCGGGAAATCGACGCGCCGTAGAAAAACATCGGAATGGTTACCGGAAGGAGAATGACAGCGATTATCAGCAGGGCGCTGCGAGTGGACCTCTCCGCACGGTATGTCATCCCCGCGCCCAGGCTCTGCCCCACCGCGGCGGCATTGGCCTGTGAGAGCGCCATTGCCGGCACCAGGGCCAGGTGGATGATTCGGTTGCCAACGCCAAATGCTGCGGTGACCGCGCTTCCGAAGGAGTTTACTATTCCTATCATCACCGTGAAGCCCAGGCTTGTTCCAGCCTGCCCCAGGCTCATGGGAAGACCGATGGAAAGAATTTTGGAGATGGTTTTCGAATCCGGCCGCAGTGCCGGCAGGGAAAGCCTGAATCCGTTTCTTCCCTTGAACAGCCGAACAGCGCCTATCATGGAAGCCAGTCCGTGGCAGAACACCGTGGCGGCCACCGCCCCGGTGACACCCAGCGCCGGAATCGGACCCAAGCCGAAAATCAGCAGCGGGTCAAGCACAATGTTAAGGATCACAGTGACAAGGCTCACCTGAAGAGGGCCCATGGTGTCCCCAAGCCCGGTACTGATTCCCTGGTAGACAAAGAATGGAAACATCAGGGGAATTCCGGCAAAGATCCAACGCATGTATATCCGGGTTTCGATCAGCGCGTCCGGAGGTGTGTTGAGAAGTCTGAGCACCCATGGAGTGAACAGAAACCCAAGGATTCCAAGGGTAACACTGACCACCGCCAGAAGAATGAAGGTCTGCCCTCCCGCCTTCACAGCCCGGTCCATCCTGCCGGCGCCCCGGTACTGGGAGACCAGTGTGGTTCCGGCGCTGCCCAGGCCCATCGCAACAGCCATAACCACGAACACCACATGCATGGATATCGTAGGGGCAACCAGTGCCTGCCTGCCCAGTTTCCCCAGCCAGAAGGCATCGGCGAGGTTGTACAGGGTTTGAAGGAGTTGGGCGGCCATCACCGGCCACGCAAGCTTCATGAGTTTTCCCGACACGGATCCCGCGGTCATGTCAAGGGCGGCGGAATGAGGTTTTACCGGTCTCACAGCCAGGGATTTTCGAGTTTTTCAATTCTCATGCAGGTTTCCGGGCCGTGACCGGGAAGCACCCTCAGGGAGTCATCAAGGGGAAGAAGCACATTTTTCAGGGTTTTCATCATGGTTCGGCTGTCTCCCCCGGGAAGGTCGGTCCTTCCTATGGAACCCTGAAAAAGAGTGTCTCCCGACACCAGAAGACCGTGGCCCAGAAGACAGATGCTTCCCGGGGAATGGCCGGGGCTGTGCAGCACTTTAAAGGCTATTTTTCCAGCTATTACAACATCCCCATCTGAAAGAAGCCTGCCGGGAGCCGGGGGGGGCGAAACGCTGAAGCCCCAGGAGGCCGCCATTTCCCGGGCGAGGGGAAGCATCGGGGCATCAAGGCTGTGAATGGCGGTTTCGGCCCGGATTTCAGCGTTTCCCCAGACATGATCAAAGTGACCGTGGGTGTTTACCACCATTTCTACTCCGACTACTTTCATCTGGTTCAGTATTGCCGGAAGCGCTTCAGTGCTTCCTCCGGGGTCCACAATCAGGGCGAGACCGGTGACGGGGCACTTAAGTATCCAGCAATTGGTGGCCAGGGGACCCAGAGTCAAGCAACGAACGGAAACCGTGTCCGGGTTCATGGGGAATGCGCCTCCATTCTCAGAATCAACTGCATACACATGGTGGAATCCGAAACCAGGGGAATCATTTCCTTATCATCAAAGCGGCCCGGCATGCCGTAAACAGCCGCGAGCTGTGTTCCTGCTCCCGGATAATCCGGAGAAAGGCTTCTTCCGCCGGGTCGGGAGCATCCCGCCCGGGGCAGGCCGGAATCAGAAAGGCGGGAAGAAAAAGCTTAGCCAGTGCGTAGCCTCCTTTGTCCGGGCAAAAATACGCAAAAGGAAAACGGAATGGAATCAGGGTGCTGTTTCGATTACCGAAAGGCCCTGCTCCAGGCTGACCGGAGCCTCAATGATAACCGCGTCACCAAATCCGAGGCCGGATACTATCTGAATCGAGTCGCCGGCACGGATTCCAGTGGTAACCTCTCTGAGTTCAACGGCTCCCTCCACCATGACCGGAACTCTGAGGCTTTCCTCGGAAAGCACAACAGTCCGCAATGGAATCACCATGGCATCTTCCGCGGACTCCGTAACGATCAACAGTGTTCCGTTCAAACCCACCGGAGCTGAAGAACCGCCGGAACCGGTGAAATCAATCGTCACGGAAACCAGTGCCGTAAGCGGATCAACAGAGGCGGCGCAGCTTGCCACGACTCCATCGAGACTGCTGTACTCGGCCAGCCAGGGTGTGAAGTGGGCTTTCATTCCCGGCCGGATTTCCAGAAGGTGGCGTTCCGGAACCAGAAGCCTTGCCACAAGACCCTCGCCAGTCACTGATAGCAACGGTGTTGAAGGGTGTGCCATGGAACCTTCCGAAGCTCTGACCATACCCACCCGACCCTCGAAGGGCGCAACCAGCAGGCCGGCGTCGGCACCGGCGGCCGCGGCTGTGTAGCCCGCCCTGGCGCCGATCAGAGACGCGGCTGCCGCATCCCTCCGGACAAGCGCACCATTGAGGTCGCTTTCGCTCAAAGCGCCGGCATCGAAGAGTTCAAGGCTTCGTTCGTAATTCCTGAGCGCAAGCTCAGCCTGAGTTGCCGCCGCCTGCATTCCTGCGATTGCGGCGGTTTCCGCGGACCTGGCGGTCATGTCACCGCTGAGCCTGACCAGAAGCTGCCCCGGAGAGACCATGTCGCCCTCTCTGACCAGCACCTGTTCCACCACACCCCCCGGCGGGAAAAGGAGTGCCTCCCTTCCGGCCTCGAGTCTGGCGCTGAACTCAAGTGTTCGCTCTATCCGTTGAGGGCCAAGCAACAGTGTTTTCACCGCAACCGGTTCCCGGTCAATACCTGCGTTTCCTGCACAGCCGACGGATATCAGAACAAAGGCGGTGACAGCAGCCGACGCTTTCATTCCCCTGCTCCTCTCCGGAACTGGAGTCGCATCCGGTCCAGAATCACATAAAGAACCGGAAGAACCAGCAGAGTCAGCGGCGTGGCCAGCAGCATTCCACCGGCAACGGTGCGAGCCATGGGCGCCCATACAGCCGCACTTGGTGTGCCCCCCAGAGAGAGGGGAAGCAGGGCAAGAATGGTGGTTGATGCCGTCATGAGGATTGGGCGCATTCTGGCCCGCCCCGCGGCTGTTACCGCCTGAACCGCCGAGCCTCCCCGCTCCCTTCGCCAGGTGTTGGCGAAATCCACCAGCACGATTCCATTGTTCACAACGATGCCGGAGAGCATCAGAATTCCCACCAGTGATGTTAGCCCAAGAGTGGTTCCGGTGAGAAGGTGCACCAGAACAACCCCCACCATGGCCATGGGAATCTCGAAGATGAGTATGAAGGGCTCGAGAAGCGATTCGAACTGGGATGCCATCACCATGTAAACAAGCAGCACCGCCACCGCTATGGCCAGTTTCATGGCCCCGAAGGCTTCCCTCTGGTCGGGGATGTCCCCAAGAAGCTCCCATCTCAGTTCCCCGATGTCGAGGGTGTCCATGATGGCGTTTATCTCCGCTTCCATTGCCCCCAGGGGTCTTCCCCGGATTCCGCAGGAAACCAGCACACAGCGGCTTCTGTCTCTCCTGTTGATCACCCGGGGCGACAGCACACGCTCAAGGCTGCCCCAGCTTCCCAGCGGAGCCCCCAGGACCGGAAGCGCTGCCACCGCTTCGGGGGTGGACCTGGCTTCCGCGGTGTATTGAAGATGAATATCAAGTTCACGGCCCTGGAGATAGAATACCGAGGCGTTCATCCCCAGAAGACCTATGGTGATCTCCGCCGCCACCGCCGCCGGAGAGACTCCGCGAAGGGACAGGGCCGAAGGATCCGGCACAAAATCGATCTGTGGAACCCATTCGTCCAGGGAAGAGCGGTGGTCAACGGTTCCCGGAATTCCGGCGAGCGCGCTTTTCAGCCTGTCCCCCCCCTCCCGGAGTTCAGAAAGGTCGGAGCCGTACAGGGCCAACTCAATCGGGAACCTGTTGCCGATGGGTATGCCGGTCTCAACGGTGTACTCAAGCCCTGGAAAACCGTCCAGAACCTTCCGTACCAGGAAGTCGTATTCACCGATGGATCGCGACATCTCAGATTCTTCCCTGAAGTAGAGAGAGATACTGATTCTGCACGATGCGTCGGAGCCGAATATCGCCCCGATCCCCTCGCTTCTCCCCGTCTGAAGCCATGTGTGCCGAAGATCTGATGGATGGATCACTTTCAGAACAGAATCTTCCAGGGCCGCGGCCACACTGTCCGCGAAGGCGAGGCTCGTTCCCTGCGGAAGTGAGGCATTGATCTCAATCACTCCCTCCTCAAGCTCCGGCAGAAAAGCCGCGGGTATCATGGGGAGAAGCGCCACGGAACCCGTGATCGCAAGTACAAGGAGAACAATCAGAAGAGCCTTGTGGGAAAGTGACCAGGCCAAAGCCTTTTCGTAGGAAATCTCAAGCCTTTGAACCTGGTTTCCGAACCAGAGAAGCGGAGATCCGGGCCTGTGTCTCTTCACAACGGACTTCGGAATCGAGGCAAGAAGGGGGATCAGGGTCTGGCTGACAAACAGGCTGATCAGAATCGCTGCGGAAATGGTTATGCTGAGATCCCGGAATATCTGGCCTGTCATTCCCTTCACAAAGAGCATGGGAACAAAGACCGCCACAGTGGTAAGCGCCGACGCGGTTACCGCCATTCCCACCTGGGACGCCCCTCTTTCTGCGCCGTCCCGCCTGCCTGCCCCCTCCCTTCTGAGCCTGTGAATGTTCTCCAGCACAACCACCGAATTGTCTACTATCATGCCGATGGATATGCTGAGACCCGCCAGCGACATGATGTTCAGGTTCACCCCGAAAAGCCTCATTGCACCGAAGGTGGCAATGAAGGAAAGGGGCATTGAGACGCTCACTATGCCCGCGTTGGCAAAGGAACCAAGGAACAGCACCAGCACCGCGGCCGCCAGAATGACAGCCTGAATGCCGGTAAGGGCCAGGCTTTCCACCGAGTCCATTATGAAGCTTTCCTGGGTGTAGACGATGTTCGGGGTAAGAAGGTGGGAGTAGTTCCGGGTAACTCTGTCTATCTCCGCCTCCAGTGCCCGGCAGGTCTGAACCGTGTTGGCGTCAGCGCTCTTGCGGAACACACCGATCACCGTGTTGCTCCCGTCCAGACGCACCCGATTCACCGGGTTCCTGTGGCCGTCTTCCACCAGAGCCACATCCATCAGCCTTACAGGAACGCCTCCGTGGCTCCCCACAACGGTTTCCATCAGTTGCTCAATGCTTCTGTAACCGGTTTTCACTCCAAGCGAGGTTTCCAGATCCCGGCTTTCCAGCATACCCCCCGGCTGATCGGACCTGACTGCGGAAAGGGCGCCGTAAACCTGGGCGATGGATATTCCCCTGCGCCAGAGAAGCACCGGATCCACCTCGACCCGGATCATCCTGACCTCTCCACCGCTGATGCTGGTTCCGGAAATCCCCTCCACCCTTCCCAGAACAGGAAGGATTTCCTCCTCAACCAGGCGCCGGAGTTCATGACTGGGAAGCACCGGGCTTTCGAAGCCCACGATCATCAGGGGTTTGAAACTGGATTCCAAGGCCATGATCAAGGGATCACGGGCATTGTCGGGAAGGCTGCTTCTCACCCTCTCAACAGCCTTGCGGATATCTTCCTCGACGGCGTGAATGTCCGCGCCCAGAGCAACTTTCACCGTAACTCCGCTGACAGAAGCGCCGCTTTCAGACTCAACGGTGCGAACCGATTCCACTCCGCTGACAGCACCCTCGATGATGTCGGTGACCAGGCTTTCCACCTCTTCCGGTCCCGCGCCGGGAACAATGGTGACAATCACGATCGTGCCGGTATCCACCGGAGGGAAGTAGTCCAGTCCCATCTGAAGAAAGCCGTACACTCCCGCTCCGGCCATGAGCAGGAACAGCATTGAAAAAGCGGTTCTTCGGCCGACCGCGAGGCCGGGCAGGCTCATGGCTCCACCACTCTTACCCGGTCACCGTCGGATACGATTCGGTTTCCCAGAACGATTACGCTGTCTCCGCTGTCTATTCCCGAAAGAAGAGCGGTTCTGTAGCCGCTTTCAAACCCGGTTTCCACGGTTCTTCCAACAGCACGTCCCCCATCGATCACCATGACCCGCAATGAGCCGTCGGGGCTGTGCACGAAGGCGTTTCTGGGCAGGGAAATCGCCTCGGGAGCGGTTTCAAGGGCGATCGAGACCATGCCGGACATTCCGGGAAGCAGAAGTCCCGATGAGTCCCCCAGCTGAACCGTGGCCTGGACAAGGCCGGTGATCGGATCGACCGAGGAAGATGCGGAGGAAACCGTGCCCTGAAACAGCGCTCCGGGATGGTGAGGTGTAGTGAAAAAGGCCGGAAGACCCGGTGACAACCAGGGAAGCGCCCTCGAAGGAAGAAGCACTCCGCACTTGAGAATGCCGCCGCCGGAGATGGCCACCAGGGGACCGGCAGCGGGGTTTCCCTCCCTGGCCCACACTCTTGTCACCCTTCCCGGGAAAGGCGCCGAAAGAACTCCCCTGGAAACACCGTCTCTTGCCTGGGCATAAGCCGCCCTGGCTGAAGCAAGGGTAGCTGAGGCGGTTCTGAAATCAATGAGTGCCATCTCATACTCCCATGAACTGGCGGAGCCTGATTGCAGCAGGTCAGATTTTCTCTGCAGGTTTTCCCGGGTGTAGGCCTCGTTTGCCGCCGCGGCGGAAACCCTGGCGGAGGCCGAAAGCAGCCCGGAATCGTGAACCCTGTCGGTAACCGTGGTGACAAGGATGTCTCCCGCCTCGACCATCTCTCCCTCGGATACATTCACCCCGGAAATCCTGCCGGGCAGCGAAACGGAAAGTATCGCCTCATCCGCGGATTCCAGCCACCCGGGCGACATTACTATTCTTGATATTCCGCCCGGCTCCGCAACTATCACCGTAACCGGAATCACGGTTTCCTGCTGAACACCGGGAGACCCGCATGCGCACAGAAGAAGAAATGCCAGGCTAGTTTTTCGCATCGGGAACGGTACCCCTTTTCAGAATGTCAATCGCGCCCTTTATGAACCTGTTGTCAATCTGGCTGCTGTCGGTCTCGTCACCAAACCAGTCCAGGTATTTCCAGCGGGAGCTGAACCAGTTCACGCAAATTGACATGTAAACTATGGGAAGAACCACGGGATCGATATCCGAGCGGAAAACCCCGTCGGCGACCAGCTCCTTCATCCGGGCAATCACCCTGTCCCGGTTTCCCGGATCGGGAAAACCGCTGTCGAATCCCCCCTCGAGATCGAGCCGGTTCATCATTCGCACAAGCCCGGGATTCCTTCTGAGGAAGTGGAAGAATCCCTCTTCTCCTACGGCAAAGTCCTCCAGAGTGCTGATATCGCCTTTGGCGATTATCTGATAGAAGCGCTCCATAATCCCGGAACGGGCGAAGTAGTCGTTGACCATGGCCCGCCAGAGTTCTTTCTTGGACGCGAAATGGTGATAGATGAGGCTTTTGGAGACCCCCGCCCTTCTGGCTATCCTCTGCATGGAAGCCCCGGCGAAGCCGCTCTCCCGAAAGATCTTTTCGGCGGAATCGAGTATTCTTTCCTTTGCGTTCATCAGTCGTCATCCTTCCTGACCGAACGGTCAGTCAGAATATGTTCGGCTTTTCCGGGATGTCAATCAGGAGAAGTGTCCGATCAGCTATATTCCATTCAGGAGGTTGCAGCATGATTCTTCTTTTCATCCTTCTTCAACCGTCGCCCCAGGATATCTTCACCCTGGCCGACTCCGCCTGCACGGCCTTGCCCGGGGTGAGTTACGACTTTGTCTTCAGGGGCACAGGCTGGTTCGAAGCGATTCTGCCCTGGCTTGAGGGGAACGCTTCCATATCCGGCGATTCCCTTCTCCGGCTGGAGTTCACCGAATCCCACGGCGAAACCGCCGGAGCATTCCCGGTACCCTCGGTTTTCCATGTGCTGGGCGACAGTGTGTGGTTCACCGACCACGGCAGACAGCGGTTCCATTCAGGATCCCTGCGCGCCGGGGCCGGCGAGCTCCTGGTATTCCCTCCCTGGGTTTTGCCGGTGGAGTTCATGCTCACCGATCCTTTCCGGGATGAGATCAACGCGGACAGCATCGCATGGCTGGGTTATGACACCCTTTCAGGGATCCCGTGCCATACCCTTCTTTCCATATACCCCAGCGGCGACGCGGCGCTCTGGTCGATATCGACCGAGGATCATCTTCCAAGAAGGGTGGAAAGGATAAGCGGCGATCCCCGAACCCCCGGAGCCCAGATTCTCTCCATCAGTTCCCTTGTCGCTGAAAACCCGGTAATCGTCGCCCCGGCGCTTCCTGAAGGCTATCGCCTTGTCCCCTATTCGCCGGTTCTTCTTCCGGGTACTCCGGCACCGGGCTTCATTCTGGCAGACATCGACGGCATGGTGGCAAGACTTGCTGACTTTCGGGGCGAACCTCTCGTACTGGCATTTGTCAGTTCCTGGAGCAACCCCAGTCTCGGGGCACTTGCCCTGCTGTCGAGGCTGATGACAGACTATTCCGATCTGAATGTGGCCACGGTCTTCATCTGGGAGAAGGGCACCCCCGCCTTCAGACTAAGAGATCTCGCGGTTCCGGGCAGAGTCTTCGTATACGGCGACCACCTTGCCGAAGACTATGTGGTCAGAAGCGTTCCGGTCATATATCTTCTGGATCGCGAAGCGAAGATAGCCTTCGCCATGAGAGGCTCGGCACCCGACGACGAAGTTCTGCTGCGCAGCGCTCTGGATGAACTCAGAAGCACCAGAGTTCCTTGACGACACCTGCTGAAAGCCGCCGGTTGTTGAATCATGAACGGAGGGACGACTCTGGCGAGCCGTATTTCCATGGATCGGGTTTCCTCCGTTCTGGACGACGCCCTTGCAAGGGTTCCGGGAAACACATTTTTCCCGTGCGGAGAAACATCCAGGATCATCGAAGGTGAGAGACGGCGGGCCGCGGTTCTTTTTCTGGACCTGACCGGCTTCACTCTGCTTTCGGAAGCAATTGACCATGAAGATCTGCATGTCCTTCTTGGACGGGTTATGGGCCTTCTCTCCAGGGTGGTAAACTCCTGCGGCGGCTATGTTGACAAATTCGAGGGAGACCGGCTGATGGCTCTGTTCGGAGCCATAGCCTCCACGGAGAACGACAGCGCCAGAGCCGTTGGTTGCGCTCTGCGCATGCTCGATCTTCTGGACGAGCTTCGCCCGGCTTTGCCGGAGTTTCCAGGCCTATCCGCCAGGATAGGCATCGATTTCGGCCCTCTGACCGTGGCTCCCGACCCGTCCGGCCATTTGACCGCCACCGGGCTTACGGTTAATCTTGCCTCCAGGCTGGAAGAGTCTGGCAGCCCGGGAACCGCTCTGGTCAGCGAGGCGGTCAGGCGCGAGTGCGGAGAGTTGTACACCTGGATCGATACCGGGAAAGTGGCTATTCGCGGCATCAGTTCGCCGGTGGCCTCTTTCGAGCCCACCGGTCCCGGCAAAATCCGGTTCGAGAGGTGGGAACGGGCTTCCAGGCTTTATGGGGCGCCTTTTGTCGGAAGATCAAGGGTCAGAGAATCCATAGGGAAAGCCCTGAAACCCACGGGCCTGAGTGCCTGCGAACCACCGGTTTTCATCATGGTGGGAGACCCGGGCATAGGGAAATCCCGCCTGGCCCACGAATGCATCGTTTCATTGGGCGAGTACAGGGTGCTGCGGGGCTACGCCCTATCCCACGCCCAGCCTTCCTGCTGGCTGTGGATAAGCCTGCTGCGGGGCTACTTCAACGCCGGGAGCCCCGGGGGCGAAACCGCCGAATGGTACCAAGCCGGAATCAAAGAGCTTGCCGCCAGTTGCGGAGAGGAAAGGCCGAGAACGGTTCTGGAAAGCTGCGCCCCTCAACTCGCGGCTATTCTGAGCATGGATGCCACGGGCTTTGAAAACTTCTCCCCGGAGTTCAGCACCGTTACCAACACAGTCCGTTCCGCCCTGGAAGCGGTGTTCTCCACCTCGGGAACCCTGCTTCTTCTGGAAGATCTTCAGTGGGCGGATGAGCTCTCCATGAGGCTTCTGCAAGACATTCTCAGCCAGGGCCTTTTTATCCAGCCCGCGGGAATAATCATGACAACCCGTCTGCCGGCTCCTGTTCTGCTGAACCCCTCCCTGTCGGTGAACACAATTTATCTGGAGCCTCTGAGTGATGACGACTGTCTCTCCATTGCGGCTTACCTTCTGCAGACAGACCTTCTGGACGACGAACTCAAACGCCTGATACGCTCCGTGGGCCGGGGTAACCCTTTCTTTGTCGAGGAACTCGTGCTGAGCCTCATTGAATCCGACGGCATACTGAGGAACAGCGACGATTGCTGCACCCTTTCTCTTTCCTGCGACCAGGTAAAAATCCCGGGGTCGATCTCGGTTCTCACTCAGGCCAGAATGGACAGGCTTCCGAAACAGGAGAGAAGAATCCTGCAGTATGCTTCCGTCCTTGGCGAAAGATTCGAGACAACGGTTCTTGATTCGATGGTGAGGCGTGTATCCGAGCTGGGGGACAATCTCGGCGAGATACTCCTCAACCTGGAAAACAGGGGATTTCTTTCCGGGGCAGACGGCAAATCATTCAGCTTCCGTCACTCCCTGGTCAGGGTTGCCGCTTACGAAACACTGCTGAAACACAATTCCAGAATTCTGCACAAGGCCGCCGCGGAATCAATAGAGCAACTGAACCCCACCGAGCTCGATGCCCTGGCGCCGGTGCTGTTCGCCCACTGGGAAGCGGCGCAGGACTGGAAGAAATCCCTGGAATGGGCAAGCAGGGCAATGATGACAGCCAGGGATGGAGGACGGCCCGAAGAAACCCTGGGATTCGCGAAGCGCATTATGGAACTTGCCGGAAAAGCCGGGGATGACCGGTACTGGGAGGAAAGAATGAACGCCCTTCTGGTCTGGCATGAGATTCTCAAGAGAAAGGGCGAACACGAGGATGCCATACGCACCGCCGACCGGATTGCCTCGGAAGCAAGGGAGAAAAACAGCCTCGCATGGGAGGGCATCGCCCTGCGTGCCCGGGCTGCCGTACTTCAGGAACTGGGAAGAAACCCCGAGTTTGAAAGCACCATCGAAGAAGCCATGAAGATTGCCCTCGCGGGCAGGAATGAGATACTCGCCGCGAAGATAAACATGACTCTGGCAAACTACAGAAGCAGCACCGGCATCACAGAAGGAGTCATGGATCTGTACAGGGAAGCCACGGATGTGATGGAAAAACACGGCATGGAGCCCGAAGCGGCATCACTCTATTCCAACATGGCGGTTCACGCCTTCAGGTTCGGCGAAGACGCCCTTTCCGCAAGCTACGCAGAAAAGGCCATCAGACTCCAGAAAAAGCAGGGTAACCTTCTGGGTCTGGGGTACTCCCTCAACAGCCTCGCCATTGCCTGCGCCAGGCGTGAGCGTTTCGAAAGAGCCGAGGAACTCTTCCTCGAGGCCCTTGATGCCTCGCGAAAAACCGGAGACAGAATCCATGAATCCACGCTTCTCGGAAACCTTGGCCTGCTTGCCAAAAAACGCGGGAACATCCGGGAAGCCATGGAATTCACCGATGCCTCCATTGAGCTGGCAAGCCGTACCAGGAATTACCGCACCGTTGCCATCGCCCTTGTGAACAAGGCGAACATTCAGCGGATGACCGGAGATTTCGACGGCTCCATGGAGAGCGCGAACGAATCACTCAGAATCAACGCCCTGACCAACGATGTTCTCAACACCGCCTACGCCATGGGGGTAAAAGGACTTCTTCTCGTTGAACTGGACAGACTGAAGGAAGCGGAGACGCTCTGCGACCAACTCAGGCTTCATGTGGAGAGGCACCGAATCAAGCAGGGCATGCTTGAAGATTACCGGCAACTCATCGAGGTTTTGGAAACCAGGGGAGTCTCAACGACCAGGCCTGCTTTCTGGAGCACGGATTCGCCTTGACAGCGGTACGAAACTGTGCAATAAAAGCATTCAGGTATCTTCATCTTTCCACAGTACCTTTGTTTTCCTTTTCTCTTGTAACGGGGGTCTATCAATGAAAGTATTTTTTGCGTGTGCTGCCTGCCTGATGCTTTCCGCGGGTCTGGCCGGCGCCGAATGGAATGAGAATTTCGATTCCTATGCTTCGGGAAGCCTGATCATCGGCCAGGGGGGCTGGGCAGGATGGGATGACAACCCAGCCTGGGATGCCATTGTCTCTGCGGACCAGGCCCAAAGCGCTCCGAACTCCGTGGCCATAACACCCACTTCAGACATAGTGCATCAGTTCACCGGTATTGCCGGCGGTCTTTGGACCATGTCCGGCTACTGCTACATCCCCACCGGTTCCTCGGGGCACCAGTACTTCATTCTGCTCAA
>Ga0334882_1001678_pt1 | contig 25408 bp, 21 predicted proteins | sample GraSluR1_MG_5_FD_207226 | JGI IMG/M metagenome (GOLD analysis project Ga0334882, IMG submission 207226) | Sludge microbial communities from methane-producing bioreactor in Wageningen University, Netherlands - Granular Sludge_15_04-R1 | ecosystem: Engineered > Bioreactor > Anaerobic >...
CGGTGGTACCGGTCATGGATGCCCGGAAGCAACGCTACTACGCCCAGATTTTTCAGGAGGGTCTGCCCTTGACCGAACCTCTGGATCTCCCCCCCTTGGATCTGGCAGACAGGCTTGCGAACCATCCCGGGGCGTGTATTACGGGCCCCGGAGCCCTGGATCTTGAGGGCCTGCTCCGGAAACACCCCGTTCATCCCCTGCTTACCTTCCTGGATCCCCGGTATGGCAGTACCGCCGCGGCGCTGATTCATCGGGGCAGGGAGATTTTTGAGACCCGCGGCGGCGATGGTCCTGAAGAGGGCCCTCTGTATTTAAGACCCAGCGAGGCGGAATTAAGTAAAACTGATTAAAAAGGCGGCGGGCAGACGACCATGAGCGATGATATTTTTATTGAAGAGCTCCAACCTCTGGAAGAACTTGATTTTGAAGCACCGGAAATCGACAGGGAGGATACCACCGCCAGTCATCGTGAAGAGATGACCCGCTGGTCTGAGACTTCTGAACATGTTAAAAACTACATGAACAGTTGTATCCCCCTGGTTACCATGGATAACCGGTTAAAAATCATCGGATATAACAAAGCATTCCTTCAGCAAATTGTCAGGGAGACCGAAGTTTCCCATCTGTCCATTTTTCAGATTTTTGACCCCTTCGAAAACGCCCAGCAAACCATCGATATTCATAAATCCCTTAAAAGCAACCTCACCGGCTTTTCCTGGCGGGGCCGGGTGAGGATCAGTCATAAAGCTTTTTTAAAAATTGAAGCCAACGCCTTGATATCACCGGTTTTCCCCTCGGGAGACTCTCTCCGCGGCCCCATGGGTTACCTCTGCCTTTTCGATGATGTTACCGAAGAGAACCGGAACCTGCTTCACAAAACCTTCCTGAGCCTCCTGGAAGCTTCCAAGCTGAAAGACAATGATACGGGATTCCATATTAAAAGGGTGGGAGAATACAGCCGCCTCATGGCAAAGCATCTCTATGCCCTCCAGACCAACCCTGAAGTGGATGCCCAGTTCATCGAAGATATCACCTTTCTCGCCCCCATGCACGATGTGGGAAAAATCGGCACCCCCGATGAAATTCTGCATAAGAAGGGTCCCCTTACCGAATGGGAATGGGAAATCATGCGGGAACACACTATTAATGGCGGCTTTATTCTCAGTTCTTACCCCAGCCCCATGGCAAATCAGATTCCCCTGTTTCACCATGAGAGGTGGGACGGCTCGGGTTATCCTTATCAATTCAGTGAAAACATGATTCCCCTGTCAGCCCGCATCGTTGCCCTGGCGGATGTTTACGATGCCCTTCGCATGACCCGAAGCTACAAGGAGGGTTTTTCTCATGAAAAGGCCGCGACCCTCATCGAGCAGGGAGCGGGAAAACACTTTGACCCCTTCCTGGTGAAGCAGTTTTTTATTCTGGAAAGCCGTTTCGAAGACACCTTTAATATGCTGGCGGATAATTCCTGACGGTACCACACCCTGGTTTCAGGAGTCCATCATAGAAAATCAGTGATTTTTGAAACCGTCTCTTCAGGTCTTCTTTTTCTCCTGAGGAAGGAGCGATTCAAGGGCGGGCAGATCGGTGGTGGTCCGCGAGGCCATGAGGTTTTCTTCCTGAATGGCAGCATAAACTTCCTGCCGGTATACTTTGACATCCCTGGGGGCGTTGATCCCCAGCTTCACCTGATCACCCCGGATATCGATGATGGAAACCTCAATTTTATCACCGATATTGATACTTTCGTTGATCTTGCGTGAGAGAATCAGCATGCCCTGGTCCTCTCGGCACCGAGTTCTTCCAGAATCAGATGTTTTGTTTTCCACCGGGGATCGCTGTTTATGAGCTGCCTACCCTGTTTCGTTTCTTTATTAATGATGATCGGCCCTTGAAGATTGGCGGTCATTTTCGACTGATTCTCCGGGATGGTGACGATGGCGAAAATCAGGGCGTTTTCATCTTCCACCGATTCAAGGCCAATCTCAGCCAGCTCGTCTTCAAAAACCTTCACTTCATAGTCGGGTCTGAAGATGGTGGGGCTGATGAGGACAAAGGCGATCTCTCTGACGTCCAGGGACTGGAGCCAGTAGAAAGGCTGCTGCGCCGCATCAAGGAGGGCATAGACCTTGAGGTTTTCAAACCCCAGGATGCCGAAGGGAAAGAGAATCCTCTGTCTTTCGTCAATTTCCACGGAACCGTAAGCTTTGGATTGTATTGTCATGGATAGTTACCTCAGGAAATCCAGCAAGGTGGGCTGGAGAATGCGGGCGGAGGTTTGAAGGGCCGCCTTATGATTGAATTCCAGCATCTTCAAATCGGTGATGGCTTTAGCCATATCGAGGCCGGTGATATTGAGGTTCTTCTGCTGAATCTCGGGAATCTCGTTGGCCAGACGCCCCTGTATCAGGCTGAGACGCTCATCCTGGGCCCCCAGCTTTCCCAGTTCTGAAAGAAGGTTGTTCAATGCCAGGTCCAGTCCCTTCAAGGCGGCACCGCCGATGTCAATTTTATCGCCGTCGTACAGGTTATCCCGTAGCTGAATCATCATGTCAAACATGGATCCCCCGGCCACTGCGACTCCGTCGGCATAGTTGGCGGGGGGGCGGTTGTAATTGTCGATGAGCCCCAGATCGGTCAGGACCTGACCGTTGGCCCCGTTCTCCAGCCAGAGCTGATGGGGTACGGTGGTTTTCAGCATCAATGAGTTTTTCACCGGATCCAGGGAAGCTTCCACCGCCGCCCCGGAGCTGTTTATCTTGGCCATGATGGTATGGATATTATCGCCCTGTTTCAGATTGATTTCCACACCATCTATTCTTATGGTGCTGTCCTGATCCACCTGGTAGTTGAGGGCCTCCCTGTCGGCGAAGACCTGCTGATTTTCAGCCCAGAAGACCTGGTTACCGGGGAATCGGGATTCAATGTAATTTCCTTCATTGATTTCTATTTTTCCGTTTTCGATGGTCCCCACATACTTGACCCCGGTGATGAGCTTATTCTCCACTCCTGGGTAATGGCCTTCCTGAACCCGGAAAGCCTGGCTCAAGGTTCGATCGCCGCCGAATATGGTACGGCCATCGCCGTTTTGTCCATTGGCTATCACCACCATTTCATTGAGGAGTTGATTTACCTCTTCCGCCATGTAGCGGTTCTCTTCCTTGGTGTAGGTCCCCGTGGCCCCCTGAATGGCCAGCTCTCTCACCCGCTGGAGGATATCCCCGGCGGAGCGCATGTAGCCTTCGGCTATGCGGTTATCGCTCTGGAGGGTTTCGGCGTTCCTGGAATACCGGGTCAGCCTCTCCATCCGGGAAAGGTATCGGGTCGAGTGGGCGGCTGCCACGGGATCGTCCCTGAGTTCCCCGATCCTGGTCTGTTCGGCCATTTTATTCTGCTGGCTGTTCATCTGCCATTCCCGCAGTCGCAGATGATACTGCATATCCGTATTTCCCATGTTGCTGCTGATACGTTTCATCTAATTATACCCCCAATCGGTTTATCAAGGTATCGAAGAGACTGTTAACCGTGGATAGAAACCGTGCCGCCGCATTGTAACCGTGTTGAAACTTGATCATCTGAGCCAGTTCTTCATCGATATTGACTCCGGAAATGGCATCCCGCATGCCTTCTAATTCCTTCATAATCAGATTTTCCGTATCCAGAGCCCGGGCGGCGGTTTCCCCCTTCAAACCGATGTCCGCCACCACTTCGGCAAAGTATTCGTCAAAGCTGGGGACCTTGCCCAGCATCACATTGCTGTTCCTGAGGGCAGCGATGGCGTTGGCAGCAGAAGCATCGCCGGATTCGGCGGGTCTGCCGTTGGTACCGTATCCCGCCGCCACCGAGGCGGGATCATTCTTCAGAGCGGGATTAACTTCGATCCAGCCCGACGGATGGGTCAGAGGGGCCACGGCGTAATTCAGTTCTCCTCCTCTGAGGGCGGCCACCGCATCGGCCTGTCCCCAGTCATAAGCACCGGCGGCTCCGGAGTTCTGAAGCATCCCGGCGTATCCGACGAGGAACTGCCCGGAATCTTCGATGTGGCGAAGGACAAAATCGGGGTTTTCCCGGTTTTCAGAAGCCGCCCCTTTCAAGGAAAGCCGCCCTTCCCTGTCGAGCCGGGCGACCACCTCTGAGCCGGAGAGATTGATCCTTTTTATAACCTCATCCACTGTGTCGGTGGGAAAGTAGGGAACATTGATGTTTCCGTTCCGCCCTGAGAGGGAAAGAACCCCGGAGATTCCCACCTGATCCTGGGGCGTCAGGGTGTTTGTACCGTTGATTCGAAAAATATAGGAAGAATCGAAGGCGCCATCGCCGTTGGAATCATAATTTCCCGCCAGATTGTTGATGAAAGGATACTCCCGGAAAAAATCCAGCCCCGTCCTTCCGTTCAGACCGTATCCCGGATTGTGGTTTTCGTTCACCAGGTCCACAAAATGGATGGTCATGGTGTCCAGTTTCTGAATCTCTCCACGGATATCTTCATCCCGAAGGTCTATCAGGGCAGCCAGTTTACCGCCTCTAAAATACGCCTCGTTTCCACTGTCCGCCCAGGTCACCCGGGAATAGCCTTCGTTCAGCGGATCGGATTCAGTTTTCAGGGGATGGACTACCCGTCCCTGAAGGAGATGAAGTCCGCCGGTGGTGATGATAAACTCATCGGGGTCCCTCTGGTCCACGGCGATATCCACGATCCCCGAGAGTTCCTTAACCAGGCGGTCCCTGCTGTCCAGCATATCATTGGGGTTATCTCCCATGGCTTTGACCTTCAGGATCTGCTCATTCAGGCTTCCCACTTCCCGGAGGATACTGTTTATCCGGTCCACGGTAACCCTGATCTCCTGATCACTCATCTCCCGGACTTCACGAAGGGCCATATACCGGTTTTTAATACCGTCGATCAGCGCCTCTCCCCGTTGCAGCACCTGCTGCCGGGCGGCCATCTCTTCGGGATGAAAAGAGAGTTCCTGCCAGGAATCCCAGAAGCCGTCCATCAGGGAACGGACCGAATACTCGGTTGGTTCGTTGTACACATCCTCAAGCATCCCGATATACTTTTCCCGGGCTTCCCAGAACCCCTGTCCGTTAGCGCGACCCACAATACGGCTTTCGAGGATATCGTCGCGGATCCGTTCAATCCGCTCCACCGAGACCCCCTGCCCCAGCTGCCCCGGAGTTTCCGCTCTGTTCAGACCGGGCATAAAAATGGGGTCGAAAGCCTTCATCTGAACTCTTTGGCGGGAATAACCCTCCACAGAGGCATTACTGACGTTGTGCCCGATGGTGGCCAGCCCCTGAGTATGGGCGATGATGCTTCGTTTCGCTATCTCAACACTGGTGAAAGTGGAGTGCATGACAACCTCCTGCCCTAAAGGGACCTGTTAAATATCATGGGATTCGAATTAATCGGAACACTTCGGCCGTGCCGGGAATAGATATTACCTTTGCGGTGAGGATAGAATTCTCCCAGAACCTGATTCATCACTTCCCCGACGCTGCGGATGTAAACATCGATAGCAAGGCTGATGCCTTCAATCTGGGTTACGGTTATTTTTATCTTCCGGTAAGCCTCTGCCATGGGTTCCTGAACTTCTTTGGGCATCCGTACTACCAGCTGATAAAAGTCTACCGACCGGGGAAGTCCGTACTGGGAAGCCAGAGATTCAAAAAGGGAGTACCGGCGCTCTTCCACCTGAGAAATCTCCTGTGAAAGCAGATCAAGCCGCTCCAGAAGCCGGGTCATCTCTTCCCATTCCCGCTCTTTGAGGTAGACTCTCAACTCTTCCTGCCCCCGGCGATAACGGTCCAACAGGGTCGCTTCCACATCCAGGGTATCCCGTAGCCGTATGATTTCTTCACTGATCTTCATAAATCCCAATACTCCTTATATCTATCATCGGCGGATGAAATGAGAGGTTTAGGATTTATCTTGTCCAAACTCTTTTCGTTGTAGTAGAATGGCAGAGTTAAGAGCATATGTTCTTTTATTCCAATGACTTTATATAGTTTTTTTGTTATATTACATGAAACAACAATTTACTAAGGAGCCGATCATCATGGATCAGAATTATGACGTCATCATCATTGGGGGAGGACCCGCCGGGCTAAGTGCCGCCCAGTACGCCGGCCGGGCTAATCTCAAGGTGCTTCTCATCGAAGAGATGGCCCTGGGGGGACAGGGGCTGGTCATCGAATCTCTGGAGAACTACCCCGGTTTCCCCGAGGGGGTGGGAGGATTCGACTTTGCCCAAAAAATGGAAGCCCAGGCCCGTCAGTTCGGGGCGGAAATCCTTAATACCTCGGTCCGGTCCTTTACGAAGAATGGTAATACTTTCAAGGTGATCACCGGCAAGGGAGACCTGACGGCCACCGCCATCATCCTGGCTACGGGAGCGAAACACCGCACCCTTGATGTGCCGGGGGAAGCAGAATTTTCAGGCCGCGGTGTCTCGTACTGTGCCACCTGCGACGGCCCCTTCTTTAAAAACCAGAAAATTCTGGTGGTTGGGGGAGGAGATGCCGCCTGTGACGAGGCGATGTTTCTCTCCAAGCTGACCGACCAGGTAGTGATGATTCACAGAAGAGACCGGTTTCGGGCGCAGAAAGCATTGGGAGAACGGGTCTTGGCCAACCCGCGGATTGATGTCCGGTTTAATACCACTGCGCTGGAAATCAAGGGAGATCAGAAGGTAAAGGAAGTGGTTCTGCAGAACACCGAAACCGGCGAAACCACCACCGAGGACTTCGGGGCGGTATTTATTTTCGTGGGATCCCTGCCTCAGACCGGTCTGGTTCCCGACCTGGAAAAAGATGAAGCCGGATATTTAGTTACCAACCAGAGAATGGAAACCAGCGTTCCCGGTCTCTATGTGGTGGGAGACCTCAGGGCTACACCCTTCCGCCAGGTGGTGGTCGCCGCCGGTGAAGGGGCTGTGGCGGCCCATTGCGCCGCCCAGTATATTGACGAAGTAAACGACGAAGCCTATGAATAGAGGGCCATGTTCTTAACCCGTCCTCTCTGCCTCGCCATCCTTCTACTCATCCTTCTTCCCCTGGGCGCCCTGGATTTCTGGGATGAAGCCCCCGTGGATGTGCTGGCCTCTGAGCTTGCCGGGGCCATGGATGACCAGGAATTACTGGGGCAGGTGCTCCTGCTGGGCTACCAGGGGGCATCGGCATCCCGGGACATCCTGAGGCTCATAGGCAGAAGAAACACCGGGGGAATCAAAATTTTCGGCTGGAACGTCAAAGATCTGCCGACCCTGGCCGAGGCGGTGTCCCGGATGCAGAGGGAATCACAGACTACCCGGTTCCGGATTCCCCTGCTTGTGGTAACCGATCAGGAGGGAGGCTGGGTACGTCACGTCCGATCCGGCACTTCGGAAACCCCGGGCAATCTCGCCCTGGGAGCCAGCAATATCCCCCAGGACGCCTACCTGACCGGATATTACATAGGTCTCGAGATGAAAGCCCTGGGAATCAACATGAATTTCGCCCCCACCGTAGATATCTACACCAACCCCGAAGCCCACATCATCGGTCCCAGGGCTTTCGGTGATGATCCCGTCAGGACGGGAGTGCTGGCCACCGCCTTTTTCAAGGGAATGGACGCCTCCGGGGTCATCGCTACGGCCAAGCACTTTCCGGGCCACGGAAACGCCGATGCAGACAGCCACTCCGCCCTGCCGATTATTCCCGCCGACTGGGATACCCTGTGGACCACCGATCTGGTACCTTACCGCCTGCTTATAAGGGAGGAAATTCCCGCCATCATGAGCGGTCATCTGGCTTTTCCCAACATCACGGGAAATCTGACCCCCGCTTCCCTTTCATCGCAGATGATCAGAGAGCTGACGCGGGAAAAAATGGGGTTCCAGGGGATTATCGTCACCGATGACCTGATCATGGAGGGAGTGCAGCATCTTCCCTACGATACCGCCACCATCACCCGTCTTGCTTTGGAAGCGGGGAACGATCTCATCCTCATTTCCCGGCCACCGGAGCTTCATGAACGGATTTACATCCTTCTTCTGGATTACATGAAGAATCATCCGGAATTCCGCGAGACCGTACGAGAATCGGCCCGGAGAGTTCTGGAACTGAAACTTCGCTATCTGAAGAGGGAGGATGCGGTTCCCCTCTATCCAGCTCTGGAAAATCTGGACCGGCTTATTCCCGCCGCCGATGGCAGCGATTTTTTTACCGACCACGCCTTCCGCAGCGTCACCCCCCTCCGGGGGGACATCCCCTTCCCCCTCCCTGAGACAACCGGTTCGGTCCTGATGGTCTCCCAATACGATGAGTTCTTTGAAGAAGGACAAAAATTTTTTCCCGGCGCCGACCGGTTCTCCTTTTCCTATGCGCCTTTCTACTACGCCGAAAACAGTGAGTTGAGAAGATTTCAGAGGGCCGTGAGGGGGTACGATACCATCCTGTTCTGCCTGGCAAACCCCAACAGCCTGGAGATGCTGAAGACTCTGGAGTCTTTCCCGGGAAGGGTTCAGGTCTTTTCCGTCCTGACTCCCCTCTACCTGACCCAGGTTCCCTGGGTCAAACGGGCCCTGGCTCTTTACGGCACCTCGAAAGCTTCTTTTTTTGCCGGATTCAGCGCCTCCACCGGTATTTATAACCCTCCGGGAGTTCTGCCCCTGTCTGTAAATCTGCGGGGAGACTGATTCTTGTACTGGACCAGCGGCAGCAGCCGCCATGAAAGGGAGGTGCTGGAGTTTCTGCGCCGATGGGAGTGGAAAAACCTCTCCCTCAGCCGGCACCACCGGGAACTAAGGGAATCACGACTGGGTCTTTTTACCTCCAGTCCTCTTCAGGTCGGCCGGTTGGTTCCGGAGGAGACCCAGCAGCCGGCGGCCCTGCTTTATCAGAAGGACGGAGTAGTTCTGCCTCTGCTGGCGGAAGGGGTTTCTCCTGCAGCCCTGGAGGAGGCCCCCCTCTCATCGGGGATCAGGATGATCATGGGCTCTTCCCTGGAAGTGGAAACCCTGGAAAACCAGGTCCGCCGTCCCCTGCGGCAGAGGATAGTCTATGATCTCATGGTGCATCTGGGTGAACCCGCCGCACCGGTTTCCCCCGCCGCTGATATTTTGGTAAAAACCGCTTCTCCCGCCGATACAGACAGCCTGTCCCTCCTTCAACGGGGCTACGAGCTGGAAGAAGTCCTTCTGGAAGACAGCATCTTCGACATCCGGCTCTGCCTGCAGAATCTTAAATCTCTTCTCAAGCGGGAAACGGTGCTGGTGGCGTATCATAAGGGCCTCCCTGTGGCAAAAGCGGGCACCAATGCCCGGGGCTACGGGTTTTCCCAGGTGGGAGGTGTATATACCCTGCCGGAGTACCGGGGACGAGGCATCAGCCGGTATCTCATGGCCCTGCTGGCCCGGAGGGAATGGGATCAGGGACGGGCGCTGGCTCTTTTTGTGAAAAAAACAAACCTTCCCGCCCGAGCCCTTTACCATCGGGGAGGATTCAAACGGATGGGAGATTTCCGGATTACCTATTATCGCTGAGACCCGCTTTCTTCTTGAGCCTCTGCTCTCTTCTTTCCCAGGCTTCTTTCTCACGACCCTGGGGGGGGAAAGGCCGGGTTAATACCGCTTGAACGATTTCCAGGGCTTGACGATATTCTTTTTCCCGGTGTTCCCAGTGAACCGCCAGTTCCCGGGCGGCGGTCGTATTGCCCCGCCTTTTCCAAAGAGCCTCCCAGACCGCTACAGCCTCGCGCCGGCGTCCTTCCCTTTTCAGCCATCCCCCCAGAAACAGGGCACACCGGGTGTCACCGGAACCGGCTCCCTGCTGAAGAACTTCCACGGCCCTTTCCTGGTTACCGGTCATACACAGCCGTCCCAGACCGTAAAGGTCCCGGGGCACCCCCTCCAGGAGTCCCAGGAGCAGTTTCTCCATCAGACCAAGAAGGGCCGCCAAAGTGAGAATATCTTCCCGGTGATGGGAGAATACCGGTTCCAGAAGCCCGGGGTTCCTATCCCGGAGGTAGGAAAAATACCGGTGGGGAATCTCTTCACCGGGGATGTCCAGTTCCCGGCTTTTGATCAGAATTTCCCGTTCCACCGTCCCCAGGGAACAGTCGGGGAAAAGACCCCGCCAGAGCCTCCGGGCGGGATAGAGGAGGTCAACGGGCATTCGCTCCTCCAGGATCCGCCGGTTCATCAGACAGCGGCTTCGGAGAAGGGGCGTATCGAAGCTTCTTCCGTTGTAGGACACCCAGTAAACACCATCAGAAAGGAGAGGCAGAAGCAGGTCGAGAAAGGCCCCCTCCCCGGGATAATCGGATAAAAACAGCTGGGTTACCTCGAAGAGTCCCCCACGAAACCTCCCCACCCCCGCCAGAAAAGCCAGGTTTCCCGCCCCTCCGCTGAGCCCTGTGGTTTCCAGGTCAAAAAAACGGTAATCCTCGACAGCCTGAGGCGTTAAGACCATCGTTGGATAAAGGGCCTTAAGCAGGGGAGAATCGGCGGGAGCCAGGGGAGTCGGCAGGCTGTGAGTGGTAATCTTGCGGTAGACCAGAGGAGCCGTCTCCTGCCAGCCTGGAGGGGATGGCGGAGCTTCGGGGGCAGGCCGTTGGTCCCCGCCTTTGCCGCTCTGCCCCGCAGACCCGGCCTGGCGCAGGGTTTCTAAGCGCCGGGAGAGGTTTTTCCGGGAACCCATGGTTCATCTCTTTCGGCCAGGCCGTCCGCCTCGCCGGAAAGCCACTTCTCCAGCAGGGTGTCGGCGGCCTGTTTAAGCCCCGGCATGATATCGGGGCCGGTGAAGCCTGGCCCGTGATCCCTCCCGTTTCCGTCACCGGCGGTTTCCTGGGCCCCCACGCAGGAGGGGCAGCCGTTTCCGCAGGGGCAGCGCTGAATCAGTTCCCGGGAGGCATGTAAAATGGCAGGCAGTTTATCGATAAAACCATCGGCCAGGCCTGTGCCGCCGGGATGGTTATCGTAGACATAAAGGGTGGGCCACTGGGTATGCGGATCCCGGATCCTTTCGGATACCCCCAGGTCCCGCCGCTCGCAGAGCAGGAACAGGGGGGCCACGTTCTGCACCAGGGTTCCCAGAGCGGCGATGGCCCGGCGCTGGTTATCAGTGTCGAGACCCTGAAACACCGCCCCGGCCCTTTCTTCGGGGTCAAAACAGAGCAGGACCCCCCGGGTGTGCATCTCTTCTTCGGGAAGAAAAATTTCCCCGTAGCCCAGGTTTTCATGGGTCTGGAATTTCAGTTTTTTGAATTTCGCCACCTGGGTCCGTACCAGAAGATCCCCGGTAAGAATTTTCAGCCCCAGGATTCGATCCTCCCTGTCTTCTTCGAGCACCTTGATATCGGTTTTTACCACCGAGTCGGTGTAGTAGTTGACCTGGGACGCTTCCACATGGCATTTCAGGTTCTCCAGGTCGAGGCGGGTCACCATGAACTGCTCTCCCCGATGGAGGTAAACGGCGTTCTCAAAGATCAGTTCCTTGGCGGAAGGCTTGTCCATTTCACCGATCACTTCGTGGCGGCCCCCGGTGGTGTCGATGATAACCACATTCTCGGTGGTGGCGCTGCGGAGAGAGATCTGTTCGGAAGGGTAGCTTCGGTCCGCCCAGTACCAGATATCCCCGGTAAACCGGATAACCCCCTCCTCTTCCAGGTATCCGAGAAGCTCATCCACGGGGCCCCCAAAACTCTCGCCGTTTTTCAAGGGCAGCTCAAAGACGGCGCATTTCAGATGGTCCATGAGGATGTAGATGTTATCGGGATCCACATAACCGCTCTCGGGGTTTTGGGAAAAGAAATACTCCGGATGGTTTACCAGGTACTGGTCGGTGGGGGATACCGAAGCGATGAGGATGGCGGCGGAAAGGCTGTTGCGCCGGCCCGCCCGGCCCGCCTGCTGCCAGCTGGAGGCCACGGAACCGGGGATCCCCGAAAGAATGGCCAGATCGAGCCCGCCGATATCGATGCCCAGTTCCAGGGCGTTGGTGGAAACCACACCGTGGACATGGCCGTCCCGGAGCCCCTTCTCGATGGCCCTCCTCTCCCCGGGAAGATATCCTCCCCGATACGCTTCAACCTTGATCCGGCCGTTGTCGGTAAAATGATTGGCCAGGCTCTTATTGATATAGCTGGCGATCAACTCGGTCCTGACCCGGGACCGGGCAAAGACAATGGTCTTGATTCCCTCCCGCAGAAACCGGACCGCCAGCCTCTGAGCCTCGTTGGTAATGCCCTTCCTGATGCCCTGCACGGCATCCACCAGGGGCGGGTTGTACATAATCAGGTGCTTTTCTCCCCGGGGCGCCCCGTTGCGGTCGATCAGCTTTACCGGCCTTTCAAGGATGTGTTCCGTCAATTCCCGGGGATTCCCGATGGTGGCGCTGCAGCAGATGAACCGGGGCCGGGAGCCGTAGAATTCACAGATTCTCTTGAGACGCCGTATCAGGTTGGTCATGTGAGAACCGAAAACTCCCCGGTAGATATGGATTTCATCAATAACAATAAACTGGAGGGAACTGAAAAACTTGATCCATTTAGGGTGGTTGGGAAGGATGCCGCTGTGAAGCATATCGGGATTGGATATGACGATACGTCCGGTCTCCCGGGCGCTCACCCTGAGGGAAGACGGCGTATCCCCATCGTAGGTGGAAACCTTCACGGGCAGATTCCCTCCCTCCACGAGGCCGTTCAGTTCGGCTTGCTGATCCTGGCTGAGCGCTTTGGTGGGAAAGAGATAGAGCGCCTTGGCGGCGGGATCCCGAAGAAGCCGGTCGATCACCGGAAGGTTATAGCAGAGGGTCTTGCCCGAAGCGGTGGGTGTGACCACCACAAAATCTTCGCCCCGGTCCGCCGCGATACAGGATTCGGCCTGGTGGCTGTAGAGCCTGGATATCCCCCGTTTTTCCAGGGCCTCCTGCAGGGTCGGCTCCAGGGTCCGGTTCCGGCCTAAAACGGGAAAGTCGGAATAAACACCGGGTGTTTCGGGGATCACTTCCCATCGGGTTACCGCTGAAAGAAAGGAGGGGTCTTCTTTGAGGGTACGCAGCAGATCAGATAAATCCTTCATCGGAATTTCCTTTTTCAGCGGTTAAAGGGAAACTATCTTTTCTGGAGATAATCACGGATCAGGGAATCCGAATCGGCCATGGTCAAGGTGGACAGTTCGGAAGCGGTAACCCAGCGCACCTGGGAATGCTCGGTAAGGGCCATCTCCCCACCGATGATTTTAATGGAGAAAGCCATCAAGCGGTAGGGCTGCTTTTTATTAAGAAAACTTCCTTCAAAAAGGCGGGGGCCTACCTCGATGATGACCCCCAGTTCTTCCTCATACTCCCTCACCAGCGCCGATTCCGGTGTTTCCCCCGGCTCGGCCTTTCCCCCGGGGAACTCCCATCTCTCCCCGATGCTGGTTCCGGGTTTTCTCAAGGCCAGAAGAAATCTGCCGTTTTCTTCGGCGATGCCCGCCGTTGAAACGCGCCGGTGAGAAGAATCGGGCATGCCTAAAGAAAAAGGACCCGGGGAATAAAGAAATGAAGCAACGCCACCGTCATGGCCGCCAGGCCAATAACAACCTGATATTTTTCCAGAAAAGAGTTCAACCCCGTGGTTTCGGCGGGCAAAACATCGGTTCTTCCCCGGTAGTAGGAAGAAAGCAGGGAGAGCCCGGCTCCCAGGCCGATAACGGCGGGAAAAAAATCGCCCACCACCTTGACATCACCCTCGACGACGGACAAGAACTTGAGAACCCCCACCAGAATCGTGAGAATGCCCAGAACCAGAACGAAGGAACTCTTTTCCTTCACCGTTTCCTCCAGCCCCTCGGCCAGGGAAAACCTCTTTTCGAGCAATCCCGCCGATAAAACAACTCCCGCTGTAAAATTCAGAAGAATGGAGAGAAAATAAATTTGAATCATAGCGCACCTCACCCATAGGATATATAAAACCCCAGCTCAGGTCAATAAAGTTTTTTTTCACTCTCCGGAAATGGTTTTTTCCAGTTTTTTAATTTCTTCACCCAGAAACACTTCCGCCGCTGCCCTCCTCTCCGAGTCGGGGCCTGCGGGAGCCTGGGCGCGGATGATCCTGACTCCGTCCCGGGTACCCGGAACCACCTCGGAAATCTCTTCACTCCACCGGTCCAGGGAAAACCGGACCCTCACCAGATCGGGAGCCTTGTCTGGATTGGTAACGGTAATTTTAAGACTGAGGAAACCCGTGCCATCGTAAACAAACCCGGTCAGCTCCAGGTCGCAACCGCTGATTCCCCTGGTCCGGCCCATATTGCTCCGATAGGCCGTGACCGTTATGAGAGCCACCACGATGAGAAGAATATCAATGAGAACAATCAGGAGCCTTTTGTTGACCAGCACCTTTTTTCGCGGCTCGTACAGCTGCCGGTACGTCTCTGAGGATAATCTCTTCAGCCGGTCTTCCCGGTTGTAATGGAAATTCAGGTCCTCCGGTGGGATTCCAGGTGAATCAGGCATCCGGCGGACCTCCCCGCTGCCCCACGATCCGGGAGATCCGGGGCAACAGATCCTCTGCCAAAAACCATCCTCCCTCAAGCCTCTGTCTTCTTCCTGCTTCCTGGTGGACCACCGCTCCCCGCCAGGCAGCTTCATGGGGCGCCATGCCGCTGGCAAGGAATCCGGCGATAATCCCCGCCAGAATGTCGCCGGAGCCGCCCGTGCCCAGGGCCGCATTCATTCCATCCACCACGGTGAAGTTTTCATCGGGAGCAACAATAAAAACCACGTGGGTTTTCAACACCACCACACAGCCCGTTTTCTTCGACAGAAAACGGCACGCCTCCAGAGGATCCTCCAGGATCGTCTTCTTGTCTTTTCCCGTGAGACGGACCATCTCCCCGGGGTGGGGGGTAAGGACCCAGGGAACCGATGGAGGAGGAAGCCCCATGTCCGCATAAAGGTTCAAGCCATCGGCGTCCAGAACACCGCCGCAGGGAGAGGACAGGAGGCGTTCAAGCAAGCCTTTTCGTGACACCCGTCCCCATCCCGGCCCCGCCAGACAGGCGGTAAAACGTTCAGTACCGGGAGGCTCATTTTCATCCAGAGATTTTACCATTACCCCCCCCGAAAAGGAGGCGGCGGGGGAATAGAGGTCTGGATCAACGTAAAGGGTAACCAGCCCGGGAAGGCTCCGCCCTCCCGCCTGGGAGGCAAGACGGGCGGCGCCCAAACCTCCCCGGGATCCTGCAAAGACCCCGAGGTGTCCCCGGATGTTCTTGTAGGATTCCTCCCCGGGCAGGGGGAAACCTTTTGTAAAATCCTCCCAGCCTGCCAAATCTCCGGCCAGGAGGGGATCCTTTGTCAGTGTCTCGGGGAAACCGATAGGAACAATCCTGACGGTGCCGGCGAACGTCCGGGCTGCGGGAAGATAGAGGGAGAGTTTGGGAAGCCCCACGGTGTAGGTCACGCTTGCTCTTACGGCGGCATAACCGTAACGGTACTGGTCTCCCAGACCGCTGGGGATATCTATCGCCGCAATATCGGTGCCGAATCCATTAATTCTTTCCGCCATATCCTTCAGAGGGGGCCTCAACTCCCCCTTGACGCCCGTGCCGGTCATGCCGTCAAAAATCAAATCTGCGTCTTCCAGGGCTGCCCGGGCGGCCCCGGGATCCTTGATCCCGTTTATCAGGGGAATGCCAAGATTTCGGCAGATATTGAGCTGTGCCGCTGCCGAAGAACTGAATTGATTCTGATCGGGATCAGAGGATAAAACCACGGTGATTCGTTTGAACCGGCTGTTCCAGCCCTGTCGGGCCATCACCATGCCGTCTCCGCCGTTATTCCCGCCGCCGCAGAGAAAAACAAGACGAAGGGTTTCAGGACGGGATGATTCACACCGATACAGCCCCTGTTTCAAATCCAGAAGAAAGGCCTCCCAAATTCTGATTCCTGCGTTTTCCATCAAAACAAGCGGAGGGATTCCGTATTCATCGCTGGTACGGCGATCAATCTCCTCCATCTCCGCCGCAGTGACCAGCTTCATGGTTCTTCTCCCTGGATAAAGCGGTCTGTTCGCCACCAGGCGATTTCAACACGATCGGTCCAGCCAAGGAATCCTGTGAGAATCCCCTGGGGTGTGACAAAAAACTGTCTGCTTTCGAGCCGTTCTTCTCCCAGGTTGATGTGACCGCTTTTCACCACCAGTCCGTCAGGTCTCAGTATGAGCAGCTGGTAGCTGTTTCGCCCCTCCAGGCTGGCCAGGAACAGATGCTCCCCCCGGGCAAGGCCGATAAATTCATAGATAAGTTCGGTCGTATCCTCTTCAAACATCTGGGGTTTCCCGGAGTCTTTCGTATGAGCGGGGATTCTGACTCTGCCGCTGTAGGTTTCATCCGTCATGTTCAGCCACCAGATAAAGCTGCCGCCGAATCCGCTTCCGGTTTGAGACTCCCTGGCAATTGATTCGGCATAATAATCGATTTTCAGGTAGAGACGTCTCTCCATCAGATCACATTCAAGATTTTCTAAAATCGCCAGCAGATCCGGAGCCCCCAGAGATTCCGGCACCGGCAGCTGATCGTTAAGGATATCCACCACATAGAGGGGTTTCTTCTCGGCACTGAACCAGAACACCCGCCATCCCCTGGTATTACGGGTAAAAACCACCAGTTCATCCCTTTCGGTAACCCGGATTTTATCGATATAGGGAAACGGAGTTCCGCCGTTACCTTCCTGACCCAGATAGTCGATAAAACGACCGTCCCGGTCGAACTGAAGGATAATCCTTTCCAGTGTCACTCCCATGTCTTCATCCCGTTCCCGACGGTTAACGCTTATCCTGTCATCAACAAAAAGGGTCTTATTCCTGCCCAGGGCAATCTCCCCCACATCCTGAAAAGGATAAGGATAGAGATTACGGGTTGCCGCCTCGCCCGTGGAGGCCCTGGGTGCCAACAGGACCGGATCGGGGTTCCTATCGGTGTTATAGAAAAGGTTGATTATGTCTCCGTAAGAGTTGAACTCCATTACTTTACCCGAAAGGGCGTTGCTGATATAAAAAAAACCGTCTTTCATGACGATGCGGTTTTTTTTCAGCCGGTCCTGATCACTCTCAATAAAAAAGTTAATCTGATCTTCCATTTTTCCAAAACCAAGCTCAAAAAGAACTTCCTTTTGCAGTTCTTCCACTCTGTCCTCCCGGCAGGAAGACAGAGTTGTCAGAATCATCAGCAGGAGTAAAGTGGACAGGCAGGTAATTTTCTTAGGCATCATACCGGGAATACTACCTCCGGCGCCCTGTTTAGTCAATTGAAGATGATTTTCCCCGCCCTTCCTGCATTTTGACAAAAGGCTGGTATTTGGGTATATATTTAAGAAGACATTTCGTTTTTCTTCTTTTAAACCAGGGAGGGAATTTCAAAGATCAGAGATTTTTGGAATTCCAACCGATGTGTACGTGGAGAAAAATTGTCAAGTTATTACGGAGTAATGAAATACGAGTTTCTTGACAATTTTTCTTCGAAGCCAATTTTAAAAATTACCGATTTTTGAAATTGGCTCCAGGGTCTGGTTTTTAAGAAACAGGAACCCAAGGAGTCCGCCTTTTATGATACAGAAAATGTTTACCTCCCTCTTCGGCACCAAACATGACCGCGACCTGAAACAGCTCATGCCGATTCTCAAACTGATTAACGAAAAAGAAGAATGGGCCCGGTCCCTTGATGCCGACGATTTCCCACGACAAACCCGGCTTTTTAAGGAACGCCTGGCCGCAGGGGAAACCCTGGATGACCTGCTTCCCGAGGCCTACGCCCTGGTTCGGGAAGCCGCCTCAAGGACTCTGGGAGAACGCCACTACGATGTTCAGCTCCTGGGGGGTATCGTCCTCCACCAGGGAAAGATCATGGAAATGAAAACCGGAGAAGGAAAGACCCTCTCCAGCGTCACCGCCGCCTATCTGAACAGCCTGGAAGGAAAGGGTGTCCATGTGGTCACCGTCAACGACTATCTGGCCAGCCGGGACGCCCAGTGGATGGCTCCCGTCTACCACTACCTGGGAGTCTCCGTGGGAGCCATCGTATCGGAGATGGACAACGACGCCCGCATTGAGGCGTACGCCAAAGATATCACCTACGGAACCAACAATGAATTCGGTTTTGACTACCTCAGGGACAACATGCGCTGGAGCTCCGAGGGCAAGGTTCAGAAACATCACCGGTACTGCATCATCGATGAAATTGACTCGATCCTGATCGATGAGGCCAGGACTCCCCTGATTATATCCGGTCAGGCCGATGACGATACGTCTAAATTCACCCAGGTCAACGCTCTGATCCGTCAGCTGGATGAATGCGAAAAAGATCCCAACACAGGAACCTATCCCGAAGAGCCCGTGGGAGACTACAAGGTGGAGGAAAAGTCCAAGAGGATTACCTTCACCGATCAGGGTATGAATCACATTGAGTCCATCCTGGAGAAGAACAAGCTTATCACCGGGTCCCTGTACACCGAAGAAAATTTTGAGTTCATCCACTATTTTACCCAGGCCCTGAAAGCTCACACCCTTTTTCACCGGGATGTGGATTACGTAGTCCAGGATGGCACAGTCCAGATCGTCGATGAGTTTACGGGCCGGATCCTCCACGGACGGCGCTACTCCGAGGGGCTCCACCAGGCCATCGAAGCGAAAGAAGGCATCAAGGTAGCCCGGCGAAACCGCACCCTCGCCACCATCACCTTTCAGAACTTTTTCCGTATGTATGACAAAATATCCGGCATGACCGGAACCGCCGATACGGAGGCCAAGGAGTTTACCAGCATTTATGGGCTCGATGTGGTGGTGATCCCCACCAACAGACCCATCGCCCGGGACGACGCAGACGATATCATCTTTCTTAACGAGGAATTCAAGTACAACGCCATCTGCGATGAGATCGAGAGAGTCCATCAGAAAGGTCAGCCCCTGCTGGTGGGCACGGTGTCCATTGAAAAATCGGAACGGATCGCTAAAATGCTCGTCAAGAGGGGCATCCGTCACGAGGTTCTCAACGCTAAAAACCATTCCCGGGAGGCGTTGATTATTTCCGAAGCCGGGGCAAAAGGGTCAGTGACCATCGCAACCAACATGGCCGGCCGGGGTACCGACATCAAACTGGGAGGGAATCCGGAGTTCCGGGCCATGAAAAAAGCCGGCACCGAGGCTCCCCCCGAAGAGTACCGAAAGATCCTGGAGATGGAAAAAGAGAAGTGGCGCAAGGATTATGAAGAGGTAAGATCCCTGGGCGGACTTTACATCCTTGGTACGGAACGGCACGAATCGCGGCGGATCGACAACCAGCTGCGGGGCCGGTCGGGCCGTCAGGGGGACCCCGGGATTTCGCGGTTCTTCCTTTCCCTGGACGATGACCTGATGAGGCTCTTCGCCCGGGACAACATAAAGACTCTGATGGGAAAAGCAGGGATGAACTCCGGAGAACCTCTCTTTCACCCCTGGATCAACAAAGCGATCGAGCGGGCTCAGAGCCGGGTGGAGGACAGGAACTTTGAAATAAGAAAGCACCTCCTCGAATACGATGACGTGCTGAACGAACAGAGAACCTTTATCTACAAACAGCGGGACACCATCCTCGATGACAGGGATCTGAAAGAGCGGATTCTTTCTTCCGCCTCGGATATGGTGGACGACCTGGTTGATGAATTCCGGGAAGCCCGGGGACGGGGGAAGACGGCGGCGGTTACAGAGTTCCTGGAAAAAATGAAAGTTGACTTTTTTTACACCCCCTCTTTCGAACCGGAGGAACTGGAAGAAATCCCCGCAGAAAAACTCAAAGAAGAGATCATCGGAGACTTTAAGGCCAACATCGAAGAGAAGGTGGATAAGGTTGGCCCCGAAGGATTCAATCAGTTTATTCGTCATGAATACCTGCGCAACATCGATCTCCGATGGCAGGACCACCTGGAGGGGCTTGAGGCCCTGCGGGAGGCGGTCTACCTTCGGTCCTACGCCCAGAAGAACCCGCTGCTGGAATATAAGCTGGAAGGTTTCCAGATCTTTGATACCCTGATTCAGAACATTAAATCTGAACTTGCTAAAAAGGTCATCAAAGTCCGTATCGAATCTTCACCCCGGACACCCCAGCGAAAACTTCACTCCAACGTGAATACCAGCCATTCCGCTTTCGGGCAGTTCGGTGGGGCATCGGGAGAGGCAAAACAGGCGAATCCCCAGGGTGCCACGGTGAAAAGGACCTACCCCAAGGTGGGACGGAACGATCCCTGCCCCTGTGGAAGCGGAAAGAAGTACAAGCACTGTCACGGCGCCTGATTTATCACCCCTTTGACCATGCGCTTGATTTATGGAATAGTGTCTCATCATTCTGTTAGAAACGGGTATATCCAGGAAAAAATGCCATGGATTCACTGATAAGCGGTCTGGAACGTCAATCCCGCATGGAAATGGTCAAATGGATAACCACCGCCCTTATATCAGGGGTAGTGGGAACTCTGGTTCTTCAGTTCTTTATCTTCCTGGCCCGCGGCATCGGCAGTTTTATCAACTCTTTTCCTGTTCCCCTTATCATCTGGCCCGTGGCGGGCGCTCTCTTCACCGGTGCCGTGATCTACCGGATTGAAATAAGAGCCTCCGCCGAGGGAATCCCCGCTTACATCAGGGGGATTGCCCTGGAGAAGGGGCACCTTTCCTTCCGGGTTACCTTCTTCAAATTTTTTGCCGCCCTGGCCACCCTGGGGACCTTCGGAGATGGTGGTATTGTCGGACCCCTGGGAAGAGTCGCGGCGGGAACTGCCGGGTTTATCGCCCGGGGTTTTAAGAAAATGTCTCCGCAATATATTCAGGAAGATATCCGAATGGCAGGCATATGCGGAATGGCCGGTTTAACCGCAGCGGTTTTCCATTCACCTTTGGGAGCGGGAATTTTTGCGGTCGAAATGATTCAGCGCCGCAGCCTCAATTACAGCGATCTTTTTCCTGCCATCCTGTCCAGTGCCACCGCGGTTTTCTTCTCGAAAGCCATGGGGTGGCGCTGTTATTATTGCCTTGAAGTGCCCAACGCATTCATGGATCTTCGGATGATCCTCCCGCTTATTATATTCTCCCTTATCATGGGCTACACCGGAGGCTTCTATAATCTCACTTACAGAAAAATTGCGTCCCTCTTCAGGCGGGCTCAGGGGAAAATCATCCCAAAGCTGGTTGTCGGTTCCGTCATTTCCTTTATGCTGGCCAATTCTGTGAACCCGGGGCTGATGGGCACCAGCGATGCCCTCTTCAATGCCGTGATAAAGGGTCATTTCGATGTCATCACAGGGAGCTTGACACCTTTTGGGAATACGGGATTACTGATTGTTTTTATTGTCATTATCAATATTTTGAGTAACTGTATCACCGTCGGATGCGGTATGAATGCAGGATTTACCGGTCCCGCCATCCTTACCGGCATGCTCCTGGGTGCATCGAGCGCTCTTTTTTTAGGATTGGAATTCGGCACTCCCAATTACTACATGTTTCTCGCGGCAGGATTCTCCGGGATGCTCTCCAGCACCCTCAAGGTTCCCATGTCGGCGGCGATTATTACCATCGAGGCCTTCGGCCTTGCCTACTCATTTCCCGCGGGAGTGGCCGCCTTGATAGGTTTTCAAATTATTAAACAGACAAGAATTTTCAACCCCGCCAACCCCTGAAATCTTTTCCGGCTCTTTGGGAGTATTAGCGGAGCGATGCCCTCATGACTTCGAGAGTATCACTGGACATCGCCTCCGCCCGGGCATCAGCATAACCACGGATCAGGGTGAATACCACAAAAAGGGCCATCAAGGTAAAAACAAGTTTTCTCATAGTGTCATCCTGATTCAGTGAAGATAGATTAAGGGATCCACCGGAACATTGTTCCGATAAATGGCAAAATGCAGATGAGGGCCCGTGCTCCGTCCGGTGCTTCCCATCTTTCCTATGACCTGTCCTTGAGACACATACTGCCCCTGCCTGATATTGAACTCACTCAAATGCGCATAAAGGGTCTGGTAACCGTTGGGATGCCTGATAATAATCGATTTACCGTATCCCGTGGGGCGGTCAAGAACGCTGACCACCGTCCCGCCCTGGGAGGCCCGGATGGGAGTCCCTTCGCGGTTGGCCAGATCGATGGCGTAGTGAAAACGCCGGGCACCGGTAAAAGGATCAGCCCGATAGCCAAAGCCCGAGGTGAAACGGCCGCTGGTGGGATAGACAAAGAGGGTCCCGGTGGCCTTCTTATAGTCATAATCGCTTATCTTTCCACCGGGAATGAAGATGTTATCTCCCGGGTGGATCTGGGTTGTTTCCAGGTCGTTGGCGTCCAGAAGAGCATTAAGGGTTGTGCCGTATTGAGCGGCTATGGAGGCCAGGGAATCACCCTTTTTTACCTGATAGGGAACGCCGTCAATATCGGGAATCTTCAATTCCGTTCCGGGGATAATGGTATAGACGTCGGTGATGGAGTTGTATCCGATCAGGGTTCCCACGGTTAAACCGTATTCCCGGGCAATGGCCGAAAGGGTATCGCCTTTCTGAATAATATAGGTCTCAAGACTCATCGAAGGGAGAGCCGCCGAAGCGGCGGGAAGGATACTCCCCGAACCCTGCCCCTCAAAATCCTTCCCCGGTGAGGCGTATTCCAGAAGGTGCTCCTGGATCACCGGGTCTTCATGGAAGGACAGCTCCAGGTGTCCGGGGGATGTTAATTCAAAAAGAGCCATAAGAGCAACGGCGGCCGCAACCATTGATCCGGCGCCTGCCCAGAACCTTCGGTCTTTGAGAAAGTGTTTTTCTAGAAAAAAATTGATTATTTTATTATCCCCGGGATTTTTTTTGGCTGTTTTTTTGGCTTTATTCAGCAATCCCTCGGGCCCGGGTTCCGTTTCATGGCCCCCTGCAGGAAGGGGTACCTGAAAAGTGCTGGAAAGATCGGTGTGAAAATGGGGAAGATCAGAGGCGGCGCTTTTCTTTCCCCGTCGCCACGAGAAGGCTGAACTGAAAACCTTCCCCATCCCCAGGGATGACGAACCAGATCTTGAAGTTCTGTCGACGGCCGGGCGTTTTCTGCGACGGGTAATTTTTTGCTTTTCCATCAGTCTCGTCATCAATCTCTCCACTTTAGGTATCGACATTTTCAGAGAACGGATTAATAAAAGATTTCCTGACCTTAACCATCTTGTCAATTCATTGCCTCTTTTCGTTCCGGAGATCATTCATTAAAATGAAGGAATGATAAAAATCAGTTGTTTTTGAAAAAGCCTCCCAGGATCACGATTCTTATTTTCGGCTGAGGAGAATTATACATGAACAGGCGGAAAGTTGTCATCCTTAACCGGATTTTGTTTATTCTTTTTTTGTTCTCCCTTCTGGGGCTCTTAGGTTTTGATATCCACCTTGTTTCGGGGTCATCCATGTCTCCTTTTCTTGAGCAGGGCGACTTGGTCCTGTCGTCTCCCTGGATTTACGGTATTCCCAGGATTCTCTCGTCAGGATATATTTTCCGGTGGAAAGAGGTAGGGCATAACGATATTCTGGTATATAATAGCCCCGTGGAAAACAGGGTATCCATCAAACGCTGCGTGGCCTTACCGGGAGATAGAGTTGATTTTAAAGAAGGGTTTTTTTTTATTAACGGCGAGGCCCTGCCCCCGGCCCCTCATGTTCCCGTGGGTGTTTTTCATGATGGTTTTCTGGATTCGGAGGCCTATTTCCTGATGGGAGATAACTCCAGATACTCTCTTGATTCCCGGACCTACGGACCCATAAAATCCGACATGATAATAGGGAAAGCAGTATTCACCAGTGGCGGCGGCTATGGCAGAAAACAGTAAGCAGCATCAGTGGCGATTCACCATATTTATTGTCATTACCCTTCTTACCGCGATTATCATCGCCTGGCGTTATCTGGATATCATGGTCCTTTCTCCGTCACCCCAGAGGGGGGGAAAATCCTCCGCCCAGGCGGTGGAACGGGGCCCCATTCTGGATAGAAACGGAAGAATTCTGGCTATCCAGAACGAAATGGATTCGGTGGAAGCCTGGATGCCCTATGTAAAAAACCCTCAGGAAGCCTCGGAGCTTCTCTCTGAGGTGCTTAACTTCGATGCTGAAACCCTCCTCAACAGAATGACTTCCCGGTCCGGCAGTCTCTGGATAAAAAGGAAAATCACTCCCACAGAAAGCGAGGGAGTTCAAAACCTTCTGGCCGAGGGGAAACTCCCCGGAGTCTATATCAGAAAGGAATATGGTCGCAGTTATCCCGAACAAACCCTGGCTTCCCACTTGATTGGCTACGCCGGTACCGATAATACGGGTTTGGAAGGGATCGAATACACCCTTGATGAGGTTTTATCACCCCGGGAAAGACTCAACCCCGACCAGAAACTTTTCGGGAATCAGGTTTTTCTCACCGTGGATGTGAACATTCAGTTTTTTACCGAACAGCTGGCCCGGGAGGCCTTTGAAACCCATAACGCCGATTCGGTAACCATGCTGGTCATGGATGCCAAAAATGCCGATATTCTGGCCTATACAAGCATTCCCGATTTTGACCCGAACGATTTTCAGTCCTCCCCTGCCTCGGCCCGGAAAAACCGGCCCATCGTAGCCGCCTTTGAACCAGGATCGGTATTCAAGGTCTTCTCCCTGGCAGCTCTGCTGGAAGCGCAGACCATAAGCCCCCACGATACATTTTTCTGCGACGGGTCTTATGAAAGCGACAGCTTTCCCGAATCAATCGGATGTCTCGGCCGCCACGGATGGGTAACACCCTACGACATCATTAAATTCTCCTGCAACGCCGGCGCTGCCTATGCCAGTGACACCGCAGAACGCCAGGAGTTCTATGACCACCTGCGGGATTTCGGGTTCGGTGCCACCACCCAGATCCCCCTGCCCGGTGAATCCAACGGCCTTCTCAGACCGCCGAAGCAGTGGTCTGCCCGGTCCAAACCAACTCTGGCCATCGGGCAGGAGGTTCTGGTTTCGGCGGTTCAGGTGGCCGCAGCGGCGACGGTGTTTACCAACCAGGGGATTCTGCTCAAGCCGAATGTTGTCGATAAAATTGTTTCGCCTAACGGCAATGTTATCGATTCTTATCCCCGGGAGCCTGTCAGAAGGGTGGTTTCTCCCGAGGTGGCGGAAGAGATTCTTCTCATGATGGAAACCGCCACGGAACGGGGAGGCACCGCCTGGCGTCTAGCCACACCGGGCATCCGGATCTCTGCCAAAACAGGGACAGCCCAGATGGCCGATCCGGTGCGGGGCGGTTATTCCAAGGAGTCCTTTGGTGCCTCAGCCCTGGCCATCTTTCCCACCGATGACCCGCGATACATCCTGTATATCATTATTGAATCACCCCGAAGCTACTCCTATTTCGGGGGAACCATAGCCTCTCCCGTCATAAAGAAA
>Ga0334882_1001679_pt1 | contig 25355 bp, 19 predicted proteins | sample GraSluR1_MG_5_FD_207226 | JGI IMG/M metagenome (GOLD analysis project Ga0334882, IMG submission 207226) | Sludge microbial communities from methane-producing bioreactor in Wageningen University, Netherlands - Granular Sludge_15_04-R1 | ecosystem: Engineered > Bioreactor > Anaerobic >...
CTTTGGGTACGATCTTCCAGCGCTCGCCGACCAGGACGTTGAGCGTGGCCTGGGTGCCGACGATCTGGCTGGTGGGGGTGACAAGAGGAGGATACCCCATTTCCTTCCGGACCCGGGGAACTTCGTTTAGCACATCGGGGAGCCTGTGGAGGGCGTTCTGGTCTTTGAGCTGGCTGACCAGGTTGGAGTACATGCCGCCGGGGATCTGGTACATGAGCACGTTGATGTCGACTCCGCCGAGATCGATGAAGATCTTGGAGTACTTTTCCCTCACCTTTTTGAAGTGGGTGGCGATGGGGACAAGTTTCTTCAGGTCAATGCCGGTTTCGAACTCTCCGCCCTGCATGCCGGCCACCATTGACTCTATGGGAGGCTGGCTGGTGCCCTGGGCAAACGGGGAGATGGCGCAGTCGACCACGTCCGCACCTGCCTCGAGGCCCGCAAAGTATGCCATGGAGGCCATTCCGCTCGTGTAGTGGGAGTGGATCTGCACGGGAAGCCCGGTCTCTTTCTTGATGGTCCGAACGAGTGCGGCCGTCTCTACAGGGCTGATGATGCCGGCCATGTCCTTGATGCAGATGGAGTCGGCCCCCATTGATTTCATGTCCCGGGAGAGTTTGGCGAACGCATCCAGTGAATGGACCGGGGAAAGGGTGAAGGAGAAGGCAAGCTGAAGATGGGCCCCTTCCTTTTTGATCTGGTCAGCGGCGACTTCCATGTTCCTGAGGTCGTTGAGGGCATCGAATACCCTGATGATGTCAAGGCCGTTGCCTACCGCACGCTTCACAAATTCCCGCACGGTGTCGTCTGCGTAGTGGCGGTATCCCACCACGTTCTGGCCGCGCAGAAGCATCTGGAGCTTCGTTTTTTTGAAGAGTTTCCTGAGGGTGCGGAGCCTTTCCCAGGGATCTTCGTCGAGGAAGCGCATGCATGAATCAAAGGTGGCCCCTCCCCAGACTTCCATTGAGTGGAAGCCTACGTCGTCCATCATCTCCACGATGGGGGTCATGTCCTCGATGCTCATGCGGGTAGCCATAAGGGACTGGTGGCCGTCTCGAAGGCTGGTGTCCGTTATTCCTACTTTTCTCGGTTCTTTTTTCTGCACAGCCACCGACTGCACTTCGGGGGCCTTCTGTTCCGCAGGTCCGGCCGGAGCGGCCGATGGCATACTCTTATTCTTGTTGTGGTTGCTCATAGAATAGTCTCCTCCGTTTATTTTATAATTGATGAAGCTGCTTGAGCTGCATTGATTCCGTTCTTTCAGTCCGCCGTGAGATGAGCCGTTTTCGCCTTCTCCCACAGGCTGTCCAGTTCTTCCATGGTGTATGAGCTCCAGGGCCGTTCGTTTTGAGAAACAAGCTGTTCCACCTTCCGGAATCGGCCGGTGAACTTCCGGTTTGCCCGCCCAAGGGCCGAGTCGGGATCGACGCCCAGGTGGCGGGCGAGATTCACCACCGCGAAAAGCAGGTCTCCCACTTCGTCCTCGATATTTTCGGGAGATCCGGAAAGTACAGCCTCCCTGATCTCGTCCATTTCCTCCTCCACTTTACCATAAAGAGGAGCAGGATCGTCTTTCGGCCAGTCGAAACCTACATGGGCTGCTTTTCCCTGGATCCGGAAAGCTTTCGCAAGAGGGGGAAGCCCTTCGGGGACCCCGGCCAGAAGGGATGTATCGTTCTTTTTCCTGTTCTCTTTTTCCTGCGTTTTTATCTGTTCCCAGTTCCTGAGAACGTCGGTGCTCGTGGCCGCGTCAGCATCGGCAAATACGTGGGGATGCCTCCTGACAAGTTTTTCCACCAGGCCGTGGATAACATCCTCTACGGAGAAACGACCTTCTTCAGCAGCGATCTGGGAAAGGAATACGACCTGGAGCAGGACGTCTCCGCACTCTTCCTTTATGTCGGGAAGATCCGCCCTTGTGACGGCGTCCACCAGTTCGTAGGCTTCCTCTACAATATAGGCCCGAAGGCTCTCCATGGTCTGCTCACGATCCCAAGGACATCCTCCTGGAGCCCGAAGGCGTTTCATCACCTCGACCAGCTCCCCGAATGCCCTGTCGCTTTTTTCGTTCATTCACCGCACCTGCTTTCTGTGGCGGAGCGCCTGGAGTATTCCCGCGAGCCCCGCTGCCCCGCCCGGGCCGACAAGCCTGTCTCCCGATGCGATCCATGAGCGCGTTCCCTTCAGCCCGTCGAAAACAGGACCGTTTCCTTTGAGGATCGTTTCCCTTTTTCCGCACTCCACCGACAAGATACCATAAATACCGCCCCGTGACCGGAGTAAAGATACTGAAAAAAGATTCCTCAGGCTCTCGGGCAGCGGACCAAACCGGTCCTGCACTTCCTTTTCGAGGCTGTGAAGCTCTTCGTACCCGTCGATCCTCAGCAGGCGCCGGTAGAGAGCGATGCGTATGGCCTCCTGGGGTATGTATGATGCCGGTACCAGGCAGGGGATATCAACAGAGACTTCCGCAGAGGACGGAAGCGCGCCCCTGATGCCTGCTATTTCTTCCTCGAGCATGGAGTAATACAGGAACGAGTCAGCCTTTCCCCTTCCGCTTCCATGCTGGGACGTTCCGAGAAGCTCTCCGCTTCCGCGTATGCGAAGGTCCTCCAGCGCAAGATCATATCCTGCCCCTTCATCGTTGAGCGCCGTGATGGCGTCGAGCCGCTCCAGGGTCTCTTTTGCAAGGGGCTGTCCCTCGGGATAGAGAAAATACGCGAAAGACGTCTCTTCCCTTCGCCCAACGCGGCCCCTGAGCTGGTACATCTGGGCGAGGCCGAGCTCCTGGCAGTCCTCGACAATGAGTGTGTTCGCGCCGGGTATGTCGAGACCGCTCTCAATAATGGTGGTACAGAGAAGGATCTCAAGTTTTCTATTATAGAAGTTCATCATGGTCTCTTCAAGCTCGTTTTCCTTCATTCTTCCATGGGCCACCCCCAGGGCGGCCGAGGGGAAAAGTTTTCTCAGAAACGACGCCCTTTCATCGAGCCTTGAAATGCGGTTCGAAACATAGAATACCTGCCCGCCCCGTTCGAGCTCCCGCGCGATAGCCGTCCTGACAATGGGCGTGTTCCAGGGACCGGCCGCAGTAAGGACGGGGATCCTGTTCCGGGGCGGTTCGTTGAGAACTGAAATACTGCGCATTCCCTTGAGGGAGAGGGCGAGCGTTCTTGGTATGGGTGTGGCGGAGAGCATGAGAACATCTATGTTTTCCCTGCCCTCCTTGAGTTTTTCCTTGGACAGTACTCCGAAACGATGCTCTTCATCGATGACGATAAGGCCGAGGTCGTGAAACTCGACATCTTTCTGGAGCATCCGTGACGTGCCTATGAGAATGTCGGTCTTTCCCGAGGCGACGTCGGCAAGTACCCGCTGCTGTTCGGAGCGGCCGGCGAAGCGCGAGAGGAGCGCAACGTTCACAGGGAAGCCCGTCAGCCTGGCGATGAAGGACATGTAGTGCTGCTGGGCAAGAATGGTCGTGGGAACGAGCACGGCGGCCTGCTTTCCTCCCTGTACCGCCCGAAAAGCGGCACGGACTGCTACTTCGGTTTTTCCGTAGCCCACGTCGCCCACGAGAAGCCGGTCCATGGGGGAAGTGCTTTCCATATCGGCCAGGACCTCCGAGATCGCGGTGAGCTGGTCCCTGGTTTCGACGTGGGGGAAGGCCTCCTCGAACTCGCGGAAAAGACCGTCACCCTGAGGGAAGGCAAACCCCTTGACCAGTTCACGCCTGGCGTAGAGCTCAACCAGTTTCCTGATGTCCTTTTGCACCCGTTCACGGGTCCGCCTGACGGTGTTTTTCCACTTCGTTCCCCGAAGGGAATCAAGCCTGACGTTTTCACCCATGTGATCAGGGAGAGGGGTTATCTTGTGAAGTTGGAGCACCGGCAGGAAGAGACGCTGCCCGTCAGCGAATTCGAGTATGAGGCTGTCCATCACTTCTCCCGAGATGGATACCTCCTCGGAACCGCGGAAGACGCAGAGACCGTATTCGTCATGAACGAGGAGCTGCCCTTCTGAAAGACGGTCGTTCCATTCTCTCGGGGGAGCGGCAAGGAGCCCCCTGGCAGGGATGTTTTCAGATATGCCCGCAAGCTCGAGGTCGGATATGAAGACGACCCGTTCCTCGGGATCGAGAAATCCCCGGGAGAGTGCTCCCTCCACGGTGAGGGGGAGATCGTCCTCTGAAAAGGAGAGAATGCGCCTGTTCCTGGTGACGAGGCAAACCCTGTAGCCGTCCTTTTCCCATGCGCTGCAGGTCCAGCGGAATTTTTCCAGGTTCCCCCGAAAGGGGGGGATCTCCTCCAGGGTCAGGCGGCTTTCCGAGAACGATACGGAGGCTGTGATCCTGATCCGCGGGCGTGACGCAAGCCTGAGAAAGACGTCCTGCCACGAGGGGAGAACCTCGCTTCTTCCCTCCGCTTCCGCGATGTCCTTCCAGAGCATGGAGTAGGATTCCGCAGAGACCTCGATCCTTGAGGGCTCGAAAAAAGCGGAAACGGTTCCCTCGGGCAGAAAGTCGAAGAGGCTGGCCTGTTTTGACGCGCTGAGGGAATGGATGTCCGTGTCTTCAAGTACGCCGACGCTCATCTGGGTGCGGGGAGAGAAGCTGCGGATGCTTTCCACTGTGTCATCGAAAAATTCGAACCTGAGGGGGTGCGCGTAGGCGGGGTCGAAAATGTCGAGTATGTAGCCCCGAAAGACGAACTGTCCGGGAGCCCAGACTATGTCGGATCTCACGTAGCCTGCATGAACCAGCCAGTCGAGAAGGCTCTCCCGGCTGTAGTCCCTGCCCGCGGAGATGCGGATATCCCGGCTTCCCCTGAATACGGGCGCAAGAAGAGATCCTCCGCTTGCGGCCAGGAGGCCGCCCTCGCTCTTCCATCGGGCAAGGGTCTCGCCGCGCTGCACGGGAAGAGCCCTGTCGGTCATTCCGCCGGGGGTGAGGGGGATCTCCTGGAGAAGGAGTACCGATTCTTCGGGAAAGAGCGTCTCCCAGTCGGAACAGAAAATACCCGCCTGCTTCTGGTCGGGGAACACGAGAAGCGCCGGGGATCCAGGGTTCCGAAAAGCCCAGCACCTCGCAGCGCCGTCAAGGGGAAGGTGCAGGGCCGCTCCGCCGGTCCATAGCCGCGTGTCCAGGTCCCATATTCTGTTCCGCCGGGATGGTCCCGTTCTTTCCATTTTTTTCTCCGTTTCGGCAAAAAAAGAGACGGCCTGTGGTCCGCCGCCTCTCAGACAGTTCCGTTTATTATATTCATTGCCCGGTCCGGGCCTTCGGAACACCAGGCTTCGACTCCCCGGGCAGCCTGGTCGAGGAGGTCGGGAAGGGTATCCCGCTCCGCCCGGGAAAAGGCACCGAGAACCCATGAGACCATGCCTTTTTCATCGGGGACGGATCCTACTCCGATCCTCAGCCTGCAGACTTCGAGCGTTCCGGCTGTACCCAGGATGGAGAGCATCCCCTTGTGCCCTCCTGCTGACCCCTTTTTCCTGAGCCTGAGCCTGCCGAAGGGCAGGGCGACGTCGTCGTACACCACGAGGACGTCTTCCTCCCAGGAAAGGCCGAAATAGTCTACGGCCTCCCTGAGGGCCCTTCCGCTGAGGTTCATGTACGTGAGGGGTTTGAGGAAAAGAAGCTTTTCGCCTTCCCTGAAAACCGACCACGCCATGGAAGCGAACTGCATGCGGGGAGTACCGCAGGAGTACCTGTCCACAAGATGGTCCAGCAGGAGCCAGCCCGCATTGTGCCTTGAGAAAACATACTCAGGACCGGGATTGCCCAATCCGGCGATCAGCTTCAAACGGCGCTACTCCTCCTCTTCGGCTTCCTTGGCCTTGCCCTTTGCGACTACTTCGACTTCCTTCTCTTCGGCCGCCGCTGCCTCCGCTTCCTCTTCCTCGGACACGCCTCTGGGCACTACGACGGCGACTATGACCTCGTCAGGATCGGCAAGGACCTCAACTCCTTCGGGGAGGGTGAGGTCTCTCACGTGGAACTGGGAACCGAGCCCCAGAGAAGAGACATCGACGTGGAAAGAGTCGGGGATCTGGGAGGGAATGACTTCAACGGCCACTTCCCTGAGAAGCATGTCGATGACACCGCCGAGCTTGACTCCTTTGCATTCGTCGCGGCCCTTCAACTCCACGGGAACATTCACGGTGAGCTTGTGCCCCTTGACAAGCTGGAGGAAATCTATGTGCAGGATCCTGCCGGTGAGATGATCCTTCTGTACTTCCCGCATGAGGCACATCTCCTGCTTGCCTCCGGGAATAGTGAGGTTCAGGGTCTGGGTCTCCCAGTATCCTGAGTTGGCGATCTTCGCAATATCAGATGTTTTGACCTTTGCAGGTACCGACTCCCTGTAATCGGGCCCGTAGACCACACACGGGGTATACGCGGGCCTCATTTTTTTGCAGGCCTCCTTGCCCTTTTCTGCGCGTGCTTCAAGAACTATCTGTACCATTTCCGACATAACCGACACATCCTCCTTAAATTGCGATCCCCTCTGCGAAAACCGGAATAGGCCTGTTTTTCCTAATCAAACAGGCTGCTTACGGAACGGTCGCTATGGACCCTCAGTATGGCTTCCGCGAAAAGGGGGGCTATTGACAATTGAATGATTTTATCCGATTTTTTGCTCTCAGGCAATGGTATAGTGTCAGTAAGTACCACCTGATCGATCTTTGACTGCTCGAGACGGTCAAGAGCGGGCCCCGACAGAACCCCGTGAGTCGCGCACGCGAAAACCTGCACGGCTCCCCTTTCCTTTATCAGTGCGGCCGCGTTGCATATGGTTCCCGCAGTGTCGATGATGTCATCGACAAGCACTGCCGTTTTTCCACTCACATCGCCTATGATGTCCATCACTTCGCAAAGGTTGGCGACCTCGTGGGATCTCCTCTTGTCGACGATGGCCAGATCCGCCTTGAGGATGCCGGCAAATTTCCTCGCACGGACGACTCCCCCCACATCGGGAGAGACCACGACGAGGGAACCGCACGTCTGCGAGGACTGTACGATGGCGTCCCTGAAGTAGCTTCCGAGGAGGGGCATACCCGTGAGATGGTCAACGGGGATATCGAAAAATCCCTGTATCTGGCCGGCATGGAGGTCTGCAGAGATGACCCTGTCCGCCCCCGTTCCCGCAAGCAGGTTTGCCATGAGTTTTGCCGATATGGGATCCCTGGGTTTGGTCTTTCTGTCCTGCCTGGCATAGCCGAAATAGGGTATGACCACGTTTATCCTGTAGGCAGATGCGCGCCTGAGCGCGTCTATCATGATGAGAAGCTCGACGAGATTCTCATTTACCGGGTTGCACGTAGGCTGGACGACAAAGACGTCCGCCCCCCTGACGCTTTCCTCTATGGAAAGCCCTATCTCACCGTCGGAGAACCTGAAGTGCTTGGCCGTGGCAAGCTCAATTCCAAGTTCAGAACAAATCCTTCGCGCAAATGCCGGGTGAGCCGTGCCCGAAAAAATCTTCAGTTCCCTTTTGGCTGTCCCCATCAATTCCGGTCTCCCCCTTCATTCGCCTTTTTTCTTTTTCTCTGCGCCCATCCTTCTATATTTCTCTGCCGGGCCCTTCCCACCGCAAGGGCACCTTCAGGAACGTTCTGCGTGATCACCGATCCGGCGGCGGTACTTGCGTCGTCTTCAAGTGTTACCGGAGCGACGAACATGGTGTCACTGCCGACAAAACACCTGTTGCCGATGACCGTGGAATTTTTCTTCTCACCGTCGTAATTGCAGGTTATGGTTCCGGCACCTATATTGGTTCCCTCCCCTATGACCGCATCGCCGAGATATGAGAGGTGGGGCGCCTTGCTCCCCTTCCCGAGAACAGATTTCTTGATCTCAACGAATTTTCCTCCCTGGGCGCCTTCCTCGAGGCACGCACCGTCGCGGATGACGATGAACGGCCCGGCCTTCGCACTCTTCTGGAGGATGCTGCCGCTGAGGACCGCGTGACTGACCACGTGGACGTCCTCTTCGAGATCCATGTTCCGGAGGATGGAAAAGCCCCCGATCCTGCATCCGCGCTTGATGGTCGTTTCGCCCCAAATCTGGACAAAGGGATCGAGGGAGACGTCCTCACCCATGGATACCTTCGGGCCGATCCAGACGGACGAGGGGTCCATCATCCTGACACCGGAAGCGAGATGCCCTTCAACTATTTCGCTCCTGACCAGAGCGACGACATCGGCGAGCTGGCGGGGGGTGTTTATGCCCCTGAACTCGTTTTCATCTCCGGCTAGTGTGGCCCGTACGTTCATTCCGGAACGGATCATCATGGATATGATATCGGGGAGGTAGTACTCTCCCTGGGAGTTTTCGTTGTCAAGCCTGTAAATATGGGGAAGAAGGGAGGAGATCCTGAAAATGTAGATACCGCTGTTGACCTCTGAGAGAAGCTTCTGCTCCTCTGATGCGTCCTTTTCCTCTACGATGGACATTCCGTCCCCTGACCGGACGACCCTGCCGTAGCCGAAGGGGTTGGAGGCGTGAAAGCTTATGAAGGAGCAGTCCGCCCCTGATATTTTGTGATCGGATACGAGCTCCGCTAGAGTTTCGCTCCTGAGGAGGGGGACATCCCCGGGGAGTATGAGAAGATGGTCGAGCCCGGCCCACCACTCCTTGGCTATCTGGACCGCGTGGCCCGTTCCAAGCTGTTCGTGCTGCCAAATGGGGACCGCGCTGCCCCATTCGCCGGAAAGGTAATCCCTGACCATTTCACCCTTGTGGCCCACGACCACGGCAACCGAACCGACCTGACCTCCCGGGGCGTCTTTCAGCTTTTCCAGCGCCCGAAGCACATAGTATAAAATCGGCTGGTCAAGGACCGGGAGCAGGACCTTCGGCAGGGTACTCTTCATCCTGGTTCCTTTTCCCGCCGCCAGAACAAGTGCTCCTGTGACTCCGTCAGAGCCTGACAAGTGAATCAACACCTTTTCCGAGAATTTTTATGATACAAAAAAGGGAGCCGCTTCAAGTCCCTCTCCGCATGGCCATTTGGCTGGGGTGGCTGGATTCGAACCAGCGATGGCGGATCCAAAGTCCGCTGCCTTGCCGCTTGGCTACACCCCAAAGTCAGCAACCACAATATAGTAACAGAGGTTCATGGGCTGTCAAGAATCCCGACAGAAATACCGAAACAGGGACTGGTTCATTGTACTCCAAAAAAAGATTTTTTTCCCCGCCCTGCTGCCAGGGGTCAAACCATGATCATCCTGCAGATGGAATACAGGACGAATGAAGAGCCCATGAGAATGGGCATGAAGAAGCGGTATTCCCTGTACGTGCTGCCGAGACTGCATCCGATGCACTCGTTGGAGAGAATCTGGCACAGGTGGAGGGGAGAGAAATAATATCCGATGAACGACCAGATATAGATGAACCAGACATAGAGCAGCATTTCATTCGAACTGATCTGCAGGGGCGCAACGAGAGGAAGCAGCAGCGTCATGGGAACAAGGCTGAGCCCTGTGATCATGCCGAAAAGGACTGCGAACACCGCCACGGCTCCCAGTATGGCCGTGTTTGAGGCCGCGGCGAAGAGGCCGTTGAGCAGTATCAGCATCTCGTCAAAGGAATTGATGACGTTCCTGAAAAAGTAGATCCCGATCATCATGAGCGTGATCTTTGAGCTGAAGCTCCTTCGGATGTTCGCCGGGAAGTCCTTCCTGTCGGAGAGAAAAAAGGTGATCCCGATGCAAAGAAGAACTGCGATGTAGAGAGGAAGGCCGAAAGCGACGTTGAATACCACGATCATGTAGATGGGCGAAAAGTTCAGCAGAAGGGTGCCGAGGGCTTTTTTCCGCTCTCCCGGGGCCGGAGCAGGAAGGGTACCGCCTGGGGAATTCCCCAGGTACAGGAACCAGGCGGCTGTAATCATGACTGCCACGAAGAGAAGATTTAGCCCGATGAGGGCATAAATATCAATTTCCGGGACGATTCCCTGGGTTATGATGATGTTTGCGGAGAACGGGAGCACAAACATGGAGATGTGCCTGAACGCAAGGTTGACCACAGAACGCACCGGGGGCTCGAGCTGAAGGTCTTTTCCTATGGAATCGGCAAAGGGAGCGGAGATGGCAGCTCCTCCCGGCACCTGCATAATGCCCATGACGGCCGGGATCGACACCATCAGGAGCTTTTGGCCCGTTATGATTTTCTTCAGCGAATCCACGATACTGTCCACAATGGAGTATTTTCGCAGAAGACCGCACATGATGCTCACGAGAGCCACGACAAGTATAGCCTTGACCGACGACGGCGTTGTGAATACTTTCGTAAAGGCGACAAAGATGGACCGGGCATCCAGGCCCCCCGAAAATCCGATGACTGTTCCAGTGATAAGCATGGCAGCCCCGAAGCCGACCTTTTTTTTCATGAGGAGCGGCAGAAGAACGACCGCCAGAAGGACCGAGATGATTTGTCTCAAGGCTCTCTCTCACCCGCTTTTTCGAAAAATATGGCGACGTCCGGAATATAAGACGGCTGCTGTCTGAATCGATCTCCGGCGCCTGCAATACACCAATTCGGTACGTTTTTTTCTCGTGTCTTTTGCATTGTATGCCAGAAGCACCCTTTTCTGCAACCCGGGAAATACCTGCGGTGCGATGGAGGCGGAAATGTTAGAATGGATAAAAGAACCAGGCCCGAAGGGACCGGAAACACCGTACAGGTGAGAAAGGAGCAGGAATAGGGATATGAGGGACATCGCCGATTTTGCTTTCCTGAAAAGCCTTTGGCCGTTTCTTGTACTTTTCGTCCTCTCCATTGTTTTTCTGCATATCTTCAGGTCCGGGGGAAAGCAGCGACCGTTCTATATCGTGCTGTCGTTTTTTTTCCTTCTGTCCGCGATTCTTTTTCTTTTGATGCACCGGCCGTTCGCCGCTCTTTCCCTTCTGTTTTTTCCGGCGGCGCTCTGGGGGATCCTGAGGGGCCGAAACGAATGAGAGCCGGAAAGAAAGGCGGCGCTGAAAAATGAAAGTTGCTGCATTTGTTCTGTTCGCTTTCTTTTTGTATTTTCCCTATGCATGGTGCGCAATAAGGAAAGAGCCACGGGAGAAATACGGCCTCCTCTGGAGAGCGGACAGGCGGGCGCTTCGTGAGACGGCGCTTTTTTGCGCCGCTACACTGCTCCCTCTTACAGGCGTATCCCTGCTTTTTTTTAGTGGGCGGCTTTTTTTTCCCTCAATTCGCCTTGTTCCGGCGGCGGTTCTTTCGGGGCTTGCCGCTGCAGTAGCCGAGGAGACGTTCTTCCGTGGATGGCTCCAGACGATTCTTTCAGCAAGAGTTTCACCCTTCTGGAGTATCGTGCTGGCATCAGGTCTCTTCGGTCTCGCCCACCTGGCATCTCCCTTCGCTCCATTCGCTCTGCTTGCATTTTTTCCCGGGCTGATCATGGGGGTGCTGAGGGAAAGACACGGTTCCGTTCTTCCGGCTATTTTGTACCATTGGGCGGGGAACATCTGGTCTATATGGTTTTATCCACATTTTTAATTTACTGCAGAGAGGGGTGTTTGCTATGAGATCCTTTTTTCGAATGTCGGTTGTGTGCGCCGCAGCGGCCGCACTTCTTTTCGGTTCGGCTGCGGCGGCCGAGCCTGTTTTCACGATATATGTCCCGGTGATCTCCGGTGCGGAGGCACGGGCGGTCCTTCCAGACGGAAGGGAGTTTTCCCTCGGTACGGTCAGGGATCTTCCCACCGCAACACGCTGGCCGGGGTACACCGCCTCGAAATGGGCCGCCCCTGGAACAGTGGCGGCTTCGGCGGTGAACGCGGTACACCTGACGCTGTCGGTGGAAAAGGATGCGGGAAGGACCATGAGCATCTTGCCGCTCCATACGGTTGCTCCCGCGGCAGGGGCAAAGGCGTTCCTGACCCTTGACGTGCCTGCAGGGACAGGATTTTTCGGCGGATGGGCGCCTCCCGTGGGAACGCCGGTGAAGGTGCGGAAAAACGACGGGAGAACGGTGCCCCTTGCGGAAAACGGCCTTCCGTCTGCCGGAGATGTGATGATATTCGAGGTCAGCGAAGCCGAAAGGCCATACATTGTGGACATGGAGAACCGGCCGGGAGGCCGGGTGATCGGCTGGTACCCGTCAGGACCGAAAGTACTTGCGAGGGTCATACGACCGGTGAAGGGCTCGGGACGGTTCGGCGGGACCGAGTTCCAGGGGCCTGGAAGGATCCGGGCGAACCATTCGGGGGTCATCGACGTGAGCACCGCGGCGAGGGGTGTGGTGGGGGGCTTCCAGGTACTCCCCTTTCTGCACTCGAAGTCGAAGGAGATGGGCGGGGCATGGCAGCTGACCCAGTGGCTCATCATCGCCTCAGAGACGGTGGATCCCCTTCCGGGGACAGCTCCGCTCTTCGCCGGGAACTTTCTTCCGGGAAGCCAGCTCTCTGACGCTCTGTGGAACATGTGGTCGACTTACGGAAGGAAACCCCTGGCACTGTGCAGGATCGACGGAGGCCCCTGGCGGAAATTTCCCGAGGGGGCCGGAAGACAGGACCACGTGTTCGACCGTGTGACGCACATCCGCATCTACAGTCCCTTCACACGGGAGCCGCTTTCAGAGTAAATTTGCAAAAATTTTTTCCGGACAAGGGAAAGAAAAAGGGGCACGGGAGAAATTTCCCGGGCCCCTTCGTTTTTTTCCTGCCGCGTTCCTACTCCACGGTGACGCTCTTCGCGAGGTTCCGGGGCTGGTCTATGTGACAGCCAAGGAACCGGGCGAAGAAGTAGGAAAAGAGCTGCAGCGGGGCGACGGTGAGGAATGGCGTGAACTGGTCGAGGGTGCGGGGGACATGGAAAATATGGTCCGCCGTACCTTCGAGAGAGTCGTCACCCTCGGTAGCGATGGCGATGACAGGTGATTTCCTGGCCTTCGCCTCGAGTATGTTCGAGAATGTTTTTTCGTGCAGTGCATCCTTCGGAGAGATCACGACCACGGGGACCCTGGGGTCGAGGAGGGCTATGGGGCCGTGCTTCATTTCTCCGGCGGCATAGGCCTCGGCATGGACATAGGAGATCTCCTTCAGCTTGAGTGCCCCTTCAAGGGCGATGGGGAAGGATATTCCCCTCCCGAGGAAGAGGAAGTCACGAGCCTCGTTGTAGAGCATGGCCATTTCCTCAAGGGTTTCCTGTTTCTGCAGCACCGATTCCAGCTTGTAGGGAAGGGCGAGAAGCTCGTCGCAGAAGGTTTTTTCCTGTTCGGGAGTTACCTTTCCCTGCATCTTGCCCAGGTGAATGGCGAGAAGATAAAGGACTGCCATCTGCCCCATGAAAGTCTTTGTGGCAGCAACGCCTATCTCGGGGCCGGCCTTGAGCTGAAGTATATCGTGGACTTCCCTGGCGATGGTGGAACCGATGACGTTGGTCACCGCAAGGCACCTGGCTCCCCGTGCCTTTGCGATCCGCTCGGCGGCCAGGGTGTCCGCGGTTTCTCCCGATTGGGAGACGAAGATGGCGAGGGTGTCCGGACCAATGGGTATGTTCCTGTAACGGTATTCCGAAGCGACATCGACACGTATGTCGAAGTCGGCTATCTCCTCGAGGAACCGCTCGGCGACGAGGGCTGCGTAGTATGATGTACCGCAGGCGACAATGTGGAGCCTCTTCCACGCCGCGACATCGTCCTTTGTCCAGGGAAGCTCCGCGGAGAGGTCAACTCGGCCTTCGCAGAGGCGTTTCGCCATGGAGTTTCGGAGCACGGCTCCCTGCTCGTTGATCTCCTTGAGCATGAAGTGGGGATAGCCGCCCTTGTCCACCATGGTCACGTCCCAGTCGATATGGACCAGGGGTTTCTGCCTCGGTTCGCCCCTGGAGTTCCAGAACCTCGCCTCGTTTCTCGAAAGCTCGGCAATATCCCCGTCATCCATGTAGATCACATCCTGGGTGTAGGGAAGGATAGCCGGGACATCGGAGGCGCAGAGAGTTTCACCGTTTTCGGAAGTACCTACAACAAGGGGTGATCCCTTGCGGACACAGTAGATTTTTCCGGGGCGATCCTTCACCATGATGACGAGGGCGAAGGAGCCGCGAAGCCTCTCATAGAGGTCCACGAGGGCTTCGATCATGTCGCCCCGGTCCCTGTAGAGGCGCGAGAGAAGCTCAGCAACCACCTCGGTGTCAGTTTCGGACTTGTAATCACCGGGACATTCATCGGACAGTTCTTTTCTGAGTTCCCTGTAGTTCTCCACGATCCCGTTGTGAACAAGCACCAGTGTCGAGGAGAGGTCGGAGTGGGGGTGGGCGTTCAACTCCGTCACACCGCCATGGGTCGCCCACCTGGTGTGCCCGATTCCCTGGCTGCCCGATACGGGTGTTTCTGAAAGGATTTTCTCGAGATCTGAAACTTTTCCGACACCCTTGACGATATGGAGTTTGGAAGCATCCATCAGGGCGACTCCCGCCGAATCATATCCGCGGTATTCAAGACTCCGCAAACCATTTATAAGAACGTCGGAGACGTTCTTTTCACCTATATATCCTACTATTCCACACATAACGTGCATACACCGCCTTATATCCACACAGGAAACTGTTCCCCCGTTTGTCCCGGAAATTGCTTCCCGGTTTTGAAGGAGAGCTTTGCGGGCCGGTTTCCGCAGCCCCGGAGGCATCCGCCGAACATTCGATCCTCCTCCGACCTCGTCCGCCGGGGATTGAGCCCCGGCGCAGGCGCTTCCTTTTCCGCTGGTTTTACGATTTCTGTTCCGTCTGTGCCACTGCCCTGAGCACCACCTCCCGTAATTCAGGATACTGCATGGCCAGCTGTATGTTGGCCGAGAGCCAGCCCGGCTGGGTCCCGCAGTCAAACCGGTTCCCCTTGAACACAAGCCCCCACACCGGTTCCCGCCCCAGAAGGGTGCGGATACCGTCAGTAAGCTGTATCTCTCCTCCTGCGCCTGCCTGCTGGCCGTACAGGATGGGGAATATGGACGGGGAAAGAATATATCTTCCCATTATAGCAAGATTGCTGGGAGCTGTCCCGGGAGCAGGTTTTTCCACCATGTCACGTATCCTGTAGACCCCCGGCTCGACTTCTTCCGCCGCCACGATGCCGTAGCGGGATGTTTCTTCGGGAGATACCTGCTCAAGGGCGACCACGCTTCCTCCCCTTTCCTCGTGGACAGCTATGAGCTGGGCGAGGACCGAGGGGCGGGCGATCATGACGTCGTCCGGAAGGATGACGCCGAAATACTCGTTGCGGCAGACCGGCTCTCCGCAGAGAACGGCGTGTCCGAGACCGAGAGGACGGTGCTGGCGCAGGTAGATAAAGTCGGCCAGTTCCGAAAGTGAGATGACTTCATCGTACAAGGTGGTCTTGTTCCTGGCCTTGAGGATCTCTTCAAGCTCGAAGGAGCGATCGAAGTAGTCCTCTATTGATTTCTTGGACCGCCCGGTGATCATGACCATCTCGCGGCATCCGGCAGCAAGGGCTTCCTCAACACCGTAGGCGATGATGGGCCGGTCAACCAGGGGGAGCATCTCCTTGGCGATTTCCTTGGTTGCCGGAAGGAACCTGGTGCCCAGGCCGGCAACGGGAAAGAGGCATTTTGTTATGGATGAGCGCATGTGGTCTACTCCTTTCTCCCTGGCGTATTTCTATCTGCAGCGTTCACGGATCACGTTTACGAGGATATTCGAAACGTTCTCCATTATTTCGCGGTCTTTTGCCTCCACGAGGATACGCATGAGCGGTTCGGTTCCCGAGGGACGGATAAGGACCCGGCCGAGGCCGCCAAGAAGGGGCTGCACCTCCATGGATATTTCTTCTATGGCATCCCTGTTCAGCTTCTTCTCGCGAGAGATCTCCACATTCCTGAGGATCTGGGGATAGGGAGCAAACCTGTCGGCCAGGGTGTCGATGTCCTCGCCGAGGGCAGTGCATGCCTTCAGAAAGTGAAGCCCGGTGCAGATCCCGTCGCCTGTATTGACCAGGGGGAAGATGATCACGTGGCCGGACTGCTCTCCCCCGAGCTTTGCGCCTGAGGTGTTCATGGTCTCCATGACGTACCTGTCGCCCACGGGACACCTGTGGACCGGAATATTTTCTTTTCCGAGGTGTTCCTCGAGGGCCATGTTGCTCATGACCGTGGCTACGACCCCGGAGCCGATACACCCAGTGGCGGCGAGCCAGCGGCCGAGGATCCAGAGCATGATGTCGCCGTCAATGAGCCTTCCCCTGCCGTCTGTGAGGAGAGCCCTGTCGGCGTCTCCATCGTATGCGATCCCGACAGGGAGGCCTTTTTCCTGCACCACCGAGGAGAGATAGGACATTTTCATGACCCCTACCCCCTCGTTTATGTTGAGGCCGTCAGGCGTGTTCCCCACGAAGTGCCACCTGCCGCCCAGGCTGTTGAATACTGCGGGAGCGACTGTGGATGCGGCCCCGTGGGCACAGTCGGCGACCCCTTCGGGAATGAAGGGGAACTCGTCTCCCCAGAGTGAGGCCAGCCATTGACCGTACTCTTCCGCCATTCCTTCGGCATGCCTGAGTATACCGATGGAGGCTCCCGTGGGGCGCCAGTCGTCGGTGATATTATCCCCCATGTATTCCTCGATGGTGGCCTCAGTCTCATCGGAGAGCTTGAAGCCTGAACAGTCGAGGAACTTGATCCCGTTATACTCCGCAGGGTTGTGGGAAGCGCTGATCACCGCACCGCCGTGCATGCCCATTTTCTTTACGGAGAAGCTTACCCCGGGAGTGGGGATAATACCGAGCGAGAATACTTCCGCACCTGCGGACGTTATGCCTGCGGCAAGGGCTGCCTCGAGCATCTGCCCCGAACGGCGCGTATCCCTGCCGATAGCTATGCGCGGTCTCGGGACTCCCCGCTCCGTGAGGTACAGAACATAGGAGCGGCCGAGGCGCAGTGCCATCTCGGGAGTCATATCCCCCCTGTTCGCCACATCACGAACACCATCGGTGCCGAAAAGGCAGCGGACTCTATCGGGGTTGCCTGTCATGATGCCTCACCATCCCAGCGGTCAAATTATTCACTGTAGTACTGCCGTTACCGTAATATTGGGCGGGTCGACCTTGAGAACTTTTAATTTCCCTTCCGTCCTGTTCCGTATCCTCACAGGAACCGTCAGCCGCCTGGACACAATGTTCGTCACGTTGACAAAAGGCTGGATGAGCAGTTCCTTCTCGTCCAGGGAGTTCACCTCGGAGGGGATGCCCTCCACTGTCACGTTCACCGACGGAGGTTCCGCCTTCCACCGGGGATATACGCTCCGCCCCTCTACCGAAACATTCAGGCTCGAGAGGAGCCTGGTCACGGTGAAGGGATTGAGCAGTACGCTGACCCTCACTGACGACGCACCAACGAGCTTCACCATTGGGTCTTCAGGATTTCTCAACGGTATTACCATGTTCAGCTCTTTCGAAATGTCCGTTATGTCGATCGTCTCCGTATCCACCTTGGTGACCGCATTGATCTTCGCGAGGGGGCCTTCGATTTCCACAACCCCCGGCTCGACAACTACAGCCTTGAGGCGGAAATCATCCGTGGGCTCCCCGATGATCCTGGCGTTCACGGGCACGTTTTTCTTCGGCACGCCTTCCGCCAGTATTGCCCGTAATTTGACATTTTTGGGTTCGTAGGAGACATCGTCCTCAAAGGAGTCGGATTTTACGATCTCTACGGGAAGTGTCAGCTCCCCTCCCGCCTTGAGTTCCTCAAGAGTGGGATTGATGCGCACCGAGCCTATCTTTGCCAGGTCCTTTTCGCTTCCCTTGACGCTTATATCCTTCGGGATGATCTCGACCATGTCGAGGTACAATCCCGGGGGCAGCTCTTTTCCCAGAGAGACTTCAACGGGAATAAGACGGTCGATATAGCGCATGAGTTCGATGTCCACATGGGTGGGAATTACTTCGATCAGCTTGACATCCTTGGGGGCGATGACCCTGACGGCCAGCCTGTATTTTCCCACACTGAGGCCCCTTGCGTCCACCTCGCAGACCACCGATTCAGGGGAAATGGATGAAAGAATACCCGGCGACCCTGAAAGGATCACTTCCACTTCTCTCAAAGGGCCCTTGAGCGTGGTCTGGGGCGGTACGTTCAGATATTCGAGAGCAGCCATGATGCTTCTCGTGGTTTCCGTGGTCCTGCTGCCGGAAACGTAAAACCAGAAGGTAAACGCTATGACGACGGAAATGATCTTGAGAAACAGCGGGGATGAAATCAGGTCATCCGTTTTCTGGGGGTCTGCCATGGTGTGCCGGTGTCGCCTCCTTCACTCAGGGATCAGGTCCACAGGGTCCTGATGTCTTCCTGAAGACGGTCAAGTATGGATTTCTGCTCATCTTCATCTCCTCCAAAGTAATGGAGAAGAAGCTTCTGGACCTGGGAATCCTTGAGGTTTTTCGATAAATGGCCGTTGATGGCCAGGGAGACTTCACCTCTTTCCTCAGAAACAACCAGTGCAATGGCATCTGAAACTTCCGTCACTCCGATGGCTGCCCTGTGGCGGGTTCCAAGCCACCGGGAAATATCAGTGTTGTCCGTCAGGGGCAGGTAGCAGCTTGCCGCTATGATTTTGTCCCTGTCCATGATCACGGCCCCGTCATGGAGAGGAGTTCCGTACCAGAAGATGGATATGAGGAGCTCCTGGGTAATTTCCGCATTTATCCTGGTGGCGCTCCTCCAGAAATCCTTGAGGCCGGTACCGCGCTCGAGGACGATGATCGCCCCGATCTTCTGACTCTTGAGGTAGCCGATGGCACGGCCCACGGTCTCGCTGAGCAGCTCGGCATTTTTCACCGATTTCCTCCTCTGCCAGAGGCTTCCTCCACGGCCGAGCTCCTCGAGCATCTTCCGGAGCTCGGGCTGAAAGACAATGGGGATAGCGATAACGAGCACCCCGAGCATCTTACCGAGAAACCACGAGAGGGTACGCAGATCGAAGACACGGGCCAGAGCCGTAAGACCGCCCATTATGAAAAGCCCCTTCACGAGCTGCATTGCCCTCGTGCCGACGATGAGCACGAGAAGCTTGTAGATTATGTAGGAAATAATAAAGATGTCGATGGCGTCCTGCCACCGAAATAATTCAAGCATCTATCCGCTCCGCGTTGAGGTATGATCCGTTCCCTTCCATAATACTATACCACTTCCAGTGAAACATATGGAGATGTGGAAAGTGCGAGCATGGCACCGTAATCCGGAAAGAAAGCGACCGTACTGCCTACTGCAAGTCCTCCGCCGGCCTCCTCCACATCCAGGATCATGTGGTCGCTGGACCCCCCGAGTATGATAATTCCGCTGTTTTCGGGGGTAAGCCCTTCTATCCTCACATCCTGCCTGCCGATGGCGGCGATGGCTCTCAGGCGCTCGCCCCTGTCCTCGAACTCGGGGATGTTGCCGAAGGCATCTGCGCCGGCGGGGCCCACGGGAACCGACGGTTTCCTCTTCAGCTCGACGATCTCTGCCTCGAGGCGCATAGTATCCCTGCGAAGCCATGGTATCGCCCGCATTGAGGTGGCATCGCTTCCGAGGAGTATGGCTTCGCCGATCCTGAGGTTGTTGATTCCCTTCGGGACGGCATTCTGCTCGAGCAGAAGCAACGAGGAGGTTGCCCCGCCGGAAAAGGTTTCAAGGGGATATCCGAGTTCCCTTTCAAGTTCTTTTCCGATGGAGATGAGCTGCTCCAGCTTGGAGGTTGTGGGCAGGGTACCCCCGTAGCAGCCGAAGTTTACCCCAACCCCCCGGCACCGTATGCGGTGAGACTGTGCGAGGACACGGGCCATTTCTTCCGTCTGCCCCATCCAGATCCCTTCCCTCAAGTCGCCGAGGTCGATCATGACTATGACCTCGTGGCTGTTGACGAGAAATTCGCATTCCCGCTGGAGGGCGCGCACTGCCTCGGGTTCGCTGACAAGGGTGCAGTCAGCTTCCGCCGCCACGAGCGGCAGTTCGCTGAGCATGGGAACTCGGAGCAGAAGGAGGGGAAGGCCGGTGCCCATCCTTCTCAGCGCGGATATGTTTTTCATGCGGCTGTCAGCGAGTTCCGTGCATCCCCCTGAAACCAGCGCGGATGCAATTTCAGGAAGAGCGCACATGCCTTTCGTGACGCCTGAAACGGTAATTCCTGCCAAGGCGCATTTTTGAACGACCCGGGCGGCGTTCTCCTCCACCGCCTTAATATCAACAACAAGCCGGGGTGCCTGAACAGTCATGTTATCCTCCTCTCATTTTCCTGAGCAGCGACATGTCACCGGCGTATCCGGAGCCTCCCTGGGGGGTTTCCAGAATGCAGGGAACATCCTCCCACAGAGGATCGTTGAGCACAAAGGAAAAGGGAGCGTATCCAAGCTCTCCTTCCCCTATGTGGGCATGGCGGTCAAGGCGGCGTCCCAGGGGATGGGAGCTGTCGTTGAAATGCCAGCAGCGGACCCTGTCGAACCCCACTGCCTGGTCTATCTGCCTCATGAGCCGTCCGTAGGCCGGCTCGGTGCGCATATCGAAGCCCGCGGAAAACATGTGGCACGTATCGAGGCATAGTCCAAGCCGGGGGTGCCAGTCGAGCAATTCGAAAATGCGGGTGAACTCACGGAAATCCGCGCCGAGATGGTTTCCCTGGCCTGACATGGTTTCGAGCAGTATATTGACCCGTTTGTGGCCGGTCCTGTCAAGCACGGTACCGAGCCTTGCCGCGACAAGCCTGAGGGCGTCATCTACAGGATTTCCCCGTGACGAACCGGGGTGAAGCACGAGATCGTCAATTCCCAGGATGTCACATCTCTCGATCTCGTCTTCGAGGGCGACAAGACTTCTTTCCCCCGTGGCGTCGGTCGCCGCGAGATTGATGAGATAGGAAGCATGGACGACCACGTCTGTTACCGAGCTTTCACTCCAGGCCCGGAGAAACCTTTCTGCCCTGGTCTGGGAAATGGGTGCGCTTCTCCACTGGAGCTGGTTTTTCGTAAAAATCTGTATCGCTTCGCAGGACAGATCCTCTCCGCGTCTGAAGGCCTGCTCCACTCCCCCGGATATAGAGACGTGGGCACCGATCCTGGCCATCAGGAATTCCCGCCTTTCAAGACCCTGAGCACACGGTACAGGATCCTCCCGGTCACGCCCCAGATCCTCCACCCGTTCGAGAGAAAGTATTCGGGATAACAGTGTTTTTTCCCGTCTATCACCACAGTCTGTATTACCGGGTCGGGAGAGAGGTCCTCGAGTGGAACAGTGACCGAACCTTGAATTTCACCGGAGGAAAGGACAAGATCCCTGTCCGGATCAATACCCCTGACAATACCGGCAACAGGGAAGACGGCTACCCCGCTGACCACCGCGTATTCCACGGAAAGAACGGAAAGGGGTTCCACCAGTTCCGCCCGGATCGCCGTCTCCTCTTCTGTCTCCCTGAGTGCCGTTTGCAGAGGGGAGACGTCTCCCGGTTCACGCATTCCACCCGGGAAACATACTTCCCCCGCGTGATGCCTGAGGTTCGGGGAACGCCTGAGCAAGAGGAGCCTAAAGCCGCTTTCAACCGGAAAAAACGGGACAAGGACCGCGCTTTTTCCTTTACCGGCGGTTTCAAGTCCCTCCCATGAGGGCAGAAATCCTGTTCCGAATTTTTCACGAAGGACGCTGTCAGCCCCGGTGATGGTTTTCCCCGCGCCCGTCATACTGTGAGCTTGACCCGTCCGTGATAGATCAGGCCCCGGTATCCGTCAATGGTGACAACCATGCCGTCGGAAAGCAGAGAGAGGGCATTTTCGGCGTTCACCACGCACGGAATTCCCAGTTCAAGGGAAACGATGGCCGCATGGGAAGTGAGCCCTCCCTCTTCTGCAACTATGGCCGATGCTCTTTTCATCGCGGGAATATATTCCCGGTCGGTGGAACCCACTACCAGGACCGCCCCGCTGGTCATTTTCTCGATGGCCTCCGCCGCACTTTTCGCCGTGCACACGGTTCCCCTGGCCTCGCGCTTCAGCAGGGAAAGGCCCTTGAGGAGAATGTTCCCGGCAATATGCACCTGGAGCATGTTCGTGGTCCCGGCCGCACCGAGGGGAACACCCGCCGTGACCACGACAAGATCCCCTTCCCGGAGATGCCCAGCCGAGATGCATGAGGCGATGGCGGAATCGACGGCGGTGTTCTGGTCCTTCATCTCTTCTTTCATAAGGGGAATGACGCCCCAGTACAGGGCAAGTTCCCTCCAGGTCCTGACCGACGGAGTTGCGCCGAGGATGGGACAGGGCGGCCTGTGCTTGCTCACCATCTGCGCGGTGCTGCCGCTCTGGGTCATGGAGATGATGGCCGCCGCCTTCATCTGCCGTGCCACCAGGACTGATGCGCTGCTCACCGCATCGGGCACGCCCATGGTACGGGAAATGCTGTGAAGAGGACGTTCCCAGAGTTCTATCTCCGATTCCGCCCTTGTGACGATCTGCTTCATGGTCTGGACCGACCTGAGAGGATATGCGCCCTTGGCGGTCTCGCCGGAGAGCATGACCGCATCGGCACCGTCAAGGACAGCGTTCGCCACGTCGCTTGCCTCGGCCCTCGTGGGACGGGGGTTGCGTATCATGGAATCGAGCATCTGCGTGGCTACGATGACCGCCTTGCCCTTTACCCTGCAGATGTCGATTATCCGCTTCTGCTGAAGGGGAACTTCCTCGGTGGGGATCTCTACGCCCAGGTCGCCCCTGGCGATCATGACGCCGTCCACAACATCCGTGATCTCCTCGATGTTCTGGACTGCCTGCCGTGTTTCTATCTTCGCGATGACTTTCATAGAGCCTCCGGACTGTTCCATTATCCTCCGGACATCCATGATGTCTCCCCTGTTTTTCACAAAAGAGACGGCAATATACTCCATCTGGTTGTCTATTCCCCACCGTATGTCTTCAATGTCCTTTTCTGAAAGGGCGGGAAGAGAAATCTCCGCCCCGGGGATGTTGACGCCTTTGGTGTCGCTGAGGAGCCCCCCTACGATGACCCTGCAGGCCACATCGGTTCCCGAGACTTCCTCCACCCTGAGGTGGAGCGTGCCGTCATCGATGAAAATCTCCTGGCCGGGGACAACTTCCCGGGGAAGGGCTTCGTAGTTCACGAAAACACGGGACGCGGTCCCGTCCAGGGGAACAGTAGTCAGTGTGAGAATGGAGCCCTGTTCAAGGCTGACGGTACCGCCTTCAACCCGTCCTGTCCTGATCTCCGGTCCCTTGGTATCGAGGAGACAGGCGATGGGGACTTTCAAGTCCTTTTCAACCCGCCGTACAAGCTTCAGCATTTCCAGGTGACCTTCATAAGCACCGTGACTGAAGTTGAACCGTGCAACGTTCATGCCTGCTTTCGCCATTTCGACCAGCATCTCATATTTTGAGCACGCGGGCCCTATTGTGCAGACTATTTTTACTTTCATCATTTTCCGCTCCCCTTTCTCCCCCGCTTTTTCGGGAAGGCCCTCTTTCGCCCTGCCACAAATTTTACCCTATCTGGAACATTTCGCCCGGCAGAACTTCGGCGAGCGCGCTGCCTACAGGAGCCCCCGGATCTATTTTTATATCCTGGAGAAGCATGACCACTGAATCGGCATCATTCTTCAACTCGAAAAGAACCGGAGATTTTCCCGGGAATGCCTTCAGTGCCCTGAAGAATTCCTTCATCCTGACTTCCTTGAGGCAGTGGGCGAAGACAGATACTCGGACAAAGGGCGGGGTTCCCCTTTCCTCCATCTCTCCGAGGGAGAGGACTGATTTTGCTATGACGCTGACCTCGCCGCGCTCCTCCGGAAACCCCTGGATGAAGCATATCTGCCCGGGGGAAAGCCTACCCCTGAGGGAAGCCCATATCCTTGGGAAACAAACGGCCTCGACCCTGGCCTCTCCGTCCTCGATCTCTATAAGCCCCATGGGATCTCCGTTTTTCGTCATTTTTTCCTTCACGGAGAGGATCATTCCGCCCACGAAGGGGGGAACGCGCCTGCTCCTCCACTTTTTCAGGTCGCAGATCCTGCAGTTGCTGAGAGACCTGACCTTTCCCTCGTGCTGCTCGAAGGGATGTCCGGATATGTAGATCCCGGTGGCCTCCTTCTCGAGTTCGAGCCGTTCGTAGAGGGAAAAATCCTCTACGTCCGGAAGGTCCGGCCCCGTATCTTCTTCCTGTTCGGGGAGTAGTTCGAACAGGGAACATTGATTGCCGTCGGTGCATTTCTTCGAAGCGGCCGAGACGAGATCGGGCAACCCTTCGAGCAGCTGCCGCCTGTTGCTGCAGATACTGTCGAAGGCACCGGCCCGTATGAGATTTTCCACCACGGACTTGTTGACCACCCTCAGATCGACCCGGCAAAGGAAATCCCATAGGGAGGAGAAAGGACCTCCGCTGTCCCTTGCCGCAAGGATAGCTTCAACTGCTGTATGGCCCGATTTTGACACGGCACCTAGCCCGAAACGGACCACGTCCGCGATGGGGGTGAAGTTGGCCATGGAAGTGTTCACTTCGGGGGGAAGGACCTTGATCCCCGATGTCCTGACCTCCCGCACGTACTCCGCAAGGACCTCTTTTTTCGCCCCTATCTGGCTGGAGAGGTAGGCGGCCATGAACTCGGGCCTGTAATTGGCCTTGAGCCAGGCAGTCTGGTACGTAATGAGGGCATAGGCGGCACTGTGGGATTTGTTGAAACCGTATCCCGCGAACTCCTGGATGATGTCGAAGATCTCCTCGGCCTTCTTTTCATCGATACCCCGTTCCTTTGCCCCGGAGACGAACTTCGTACGCTGCTGCTCCATCACGTCCGCCTTCTTCTTTCCCATGGCCCGCCTGAGCAGGTCGGCTTCTCCGAGGGAGTATCCCGCAAGGATGGCAGCGCACTGCATGACCTGCTCCTGGTAGAGTACGACCCCGTATGTCTCTCGGAGCACGTCCTCCAGGAGCGGGTGGAGGTATTCCACCTTCGCCCTGCCGTGCTTGCACTGAATGTACTGGTCAACCATTCCGCTGCCCAGGGGGCCGGGACGGTACATGGCAAGGACCGCGATCACGTCCTCGAAGCAGTCGACCTGAAGTTTTTTGAGAAGCTGTCTCATTCCCGATGATTCGAGCTGGAAGACCCCTAGGGTGTCTGCGTTCTGAAGGATCTCGTAGGTTTTGGGATCATTAAGGGGGATTTTCTCCATGTCCGGTATTTCTTTTCCGCCGAGGCCGATGTTCTTCAGGGCCTCCTCGATGACGGAGAGGGTCCGGAGACCGAGAAAGTCCATTTTCACGAGCCCGAGCTTTTCTATGGGCTCCATGGGATACTGGGTAACGATCTGCCCGTCGCCGATCCTCCTGACCGGGACGATATCGGTAACGGGCATGGGGGT
>Ga0334882_1001680_pt1 | contig 25351 bp, 21 predicted proteins | sample GraSluR1_MG_5_FD_207226 | JGI IMG/M metagenome (GOLD analysis project Ga0334882, IMG submission 207226) | Sludge microbial communities from methane-producing bioreactor in Wageningen University, Netherlands - Granular Sludge_15_04-R1 | ecosystem: Engineered > Bioreactor > Anaerobic >...
CTCCTCGTGATTTGTAGTATACCGAAATCCCTATGACTCAATGATAAAATAAAACTCGCTTGAAGCCAACATTTTTCATTACGTTTTGTGCCTTGAGTGAAGCGAAAGGAATGGTAATATTTATGATATATAATTTTAAAGAATTCAAACCTAAAATAGCAAAAGATACATTTATTGCAAAAAGTGCAGATATAATAGGAAATGTAACTATAGAAAAGAATTGCAGTGTTTGGTTTGGGGCAGTAATACGAGGCGATGTGAATGAAATATATATAGATGAAGGAAGTAATATACAAGATAATTGTGTACTTCACATAAGTAAAGAAGGTAACCCTATTAAAATTGGTAAATTTACCACTGTAGGCCATGGAGCAATACTGCATGGATGTAAAATAGGAAATAATTCACTGATTGGAATGGGATCTACCATATTAGATAACAGTGAAATTGGAGATTGTACTATTATTGGGGCAGGAAGTTTAATTACACAAAATAAAAAAATACCTGGTGGTGTTTTATGTATGGGAAGGCCTGCAAAAGTTATAAGAGAATTGACAGATGAAGAAAAAGAAAGTATAAAGTCAAACACTGAAGAATATATAGAGCTTAGTAAAATTTATTAAAATGTAAAGTATGTCTTAAAGAGATAATATTAATTAAAATTGAAAATGTTCTCTATTATTTGTTAAAAATCGGATTTTTGGTCAAATGTGCTGAATTCTTCAATCTTCTATAGGTTGGAGATGAATAACACTTACCGATAGGCAACTAGTTGTTTATAATAATATAATATTAAAAATCTGCATAATGGATATATCCATTATGCAGATTTTTAATATTTTTAACTGTTTTTTGATTTTGCTCTTATGAAGATCTTTGCAACTTCATTGAATACTAAAGTTAATACAGAAACAAGTATAACAAAAGTCCAATCAAACAAACTTAAGTTAAATAAATTAAATAAGTTTGATAGAAAAGGTATAGTTATAACTAAATATTGAAGTAAAATACCTATAATTATAGAGCCTACTAAATATTTATTACTAAATATACCAACTTGAAATATGGATTTTCTAGGGTGTCTCATATTAAGAGAATGAAAGAGTTGTGAAACACTTAAAACTACAAAGGCCATAGTTTGAGCATGCACTCCTTCTGTTCCATATACTTTTTCTCCGTACCTGAAAGCTATTAGTGTCAGGATACCTATAAGTAATCCATTCAATATAAGAAATATGCCTGAACCATGAGAAAATAAACTTTCTTTAGTATTCCTAGGAGGATTATCCATAACATTTTCATCTCCTGGATCTACACCTAGAGAAAGGGCTGGCAATGTATCTGTAATCAAATTTACCCATAATATATGGATTGGTTTTAGCGGCGTATCCCAATTTAAAAGTATAGCAATAAATAGAGTTATAATTTCACCTAAATTACAGGAAAGAAGAAATATTATAGATTTTTTTATATTGTTAAATATATTTCTACCTTCTTTTATAGCGGATACTATAGTTGAAAAATTATCGTCAGTGAGAATCATATCAGAAGCACCTTTTGATACATCAGTACCTGTAATACCCATGGCTACGCCTATATCAGCTATTTTTAGAGAAGGGGCATCATTAACTCCATCACCGGTCATAGATACTATGTTTCCTTTAGATTTAAAGGCTTTTACAATATTTACTTTGTGTTCTGGCGATACTCTCGCAAAAACTCTTAGAGAATCTATTTTGTTATTTAGTTCTTCCTGAGACAATTTATCTAGTTCTACTCCTGAAATAGTCTCATTCTCATTTTCAGCTATTCCAAGTTCCTTAGCTATAGCAAAGGCAGTATTTCTGTGATCTCCAGTTATCATTATAGTTTTAATACCGGAATTTTTACAAGTAGATATTGAATCTTTAACCTCTAGTCTTGGAGGATCAATCATACCAACTAAACCTATAAATATTAAATCTTTTTCAATGCTGTCAATTGGTATATCTGGAGAAGTTAATTCCTTATAAGCAGCTCCTAGTACTCTTAATGCAGCATCAGACATGGTATTGGATGCCTTTATGATTTTGGCTTTCAAATCTTCTGTAAGATCTTGTATATTACCGTTGATATTTATTTTAGTGGCTATTTTAAGTAAATTGTCAGTGGCACCTTTTGTATAGACAATGTAATTTTTATCCTGCTTATTTATAGTAGACATAAGTTTCCTATCTGAATCAAAAGGTACCTCATTAACTCTTGGAGAAGAAGTTTGAAGATCTGCTTTTAGTATATTAAATTTTACACCCATTTCCAAGAGAGCAACTTCTGTAGGGTCACCAGTCTGAGATGTTTCTGTATAAGTAGCATCATTACATAGCATAAGATTTTTTAATAATAGATTGTCGTCAATATTATTAATATCTAGTTCATCAACAGCTTTTAATTCATCAGGACCAGCTGTATAGAATTTTTTTACTGTCATTTTATTTTGTGTAAGTGTACCGGTTTTATCGGAACATATTATATTTACAGCCCCTAAAGTTTCAACAGCAGGAAGCTTTCTTATAATGGCATGATTTTTTACCATTCTCTGTACCCCCATAGCAAGTACTATAGAGACAATTGCAGGAAGTCCTTCTGGTATTGCTGCCACTGCAAGACTGATAGCTGTCAGAAACATTTCAAATAAATCTCTTCCCTGAATTACAGATATTATAAAAATTAGAGTACAAATTGCTACAGCGGCAATTCCTAAAATTTTACTTAGCTCTGCCAGCTTTTTTTGAAGGGGTGTCATTTCAGTTTCAGATTCATCCAGCATTTTAGCTATTTTACCAATTTCAGTATTCATACCGGTTCCAGTAACTACGCCAATACCTCTTCCATAAGTGGCTAAAGTTGAAGCAAAAGCCATATTTTTTTGATCTCCCAGTGGGATATTACCATTGTCAAAATTCACATTAGCATCTTTGCTTGAGGGTACAGATTCACCGGTGAGGGCGGATTCCTCTATTTTTAGATTTGCACTTTCTATTAATCTTAAGTCAGCAGGAGTGAACCTTCCAGCATCTAAAATTACTATATCACCTGGAACTACTTCTTCTGAGGGAATTTCCTTTAAATCACCATCTCTTTTTACTATAGCTTTAGGTGTAGAAAGTTGCTTTAAAGCTTCCATGGCCTTCTCAGATTTAAATTCCTGAATTGTACCCACCATTCCATTTATAAGTATTACTACCAAAATTATTATGGAGTCACTTAATTCTTTCATGAAGGCAGATATTACAGCTGCTATTAACAATATAAATATCATTGGATCTTTTAGTTGAGAGATAAAAATCTGAAATAAGGTCTTTTGAGTTTTTGATGTAAGTTTGTTCTCACCATATTCCTCCAATCTTCTTTTTGATTCATCAGAAGATAGACCTTCTTTTGGGTCTACTTTTAATTCTTTGATAACTTCTTCTGTAGTTTTACCAAACCACATAATTCAAATCTCCTTTCTGTGTTTGAAATAAAAACAAATAACATTATTATCCTTTGATCAATCATCTAACTATGTAATAAAAATAAATAAAATTAATAATTCATAAATAGTATAACCTATAAGTGTAGATATAATTAAGGATTTTAAAAGAAATTAACATAGTAAAAAATACTTGGTAAATAAAAAAGACCTATGTATAACCAATATTTGCGTTACACATAAGTCTTACTATTTAATACAAAGCCAGATGAAATCATCGGATGTTGACCTTGCAGCAGATAGAACAAGATGAAATCTGCTAGTTACTCCCTTATGTTTATTAAAAACATACATAAATTATACATAAAATATTAATTTATGTCAAATAAAAAGTTGAACTTAATTTCCAATATATATTTGAATTTTATATAAATACAAACAAAATAATGCTATAATTTAAGTAACATATTTTATGGGGATGATTTAATGGAAGTTTCAAGAATTAGTAACAGAACCACTGTAGCTCATGAAAGAAAAAAAATAGATCTTAAAAAAGATTTTTCTCAAAGCTTTAATTTTGCAAGAGACAGAAGAAATGAAGAGGAAATGAAACAACTTCTAGATGATATAAAAAAAAGAGGAAACAGGCTTGTAATAAGTAAATGCTATGGAGATGTTAAGGCATATAAAAATTTAATTAAAGAATATTTACAGAGTGTTTTAAATCATATGTATAAACTCAAAAATGAGACTAGCTTTTGGCAAACTCAGTATTATATAACCGTAGAAGTAATAGATAATAAATTAGAAGAAATAACAAAATCTGTTTTAGGAGAAGAAAAGGGTAAGCTGGATATAGCGGCTACTATTGATGAGATTCAAGGACTTATTGTGGATATTTATAGGTAAAAGGAGAAAAGTGCGAAGCTTTTCCCCTTTTGATATTTGTTCTTTGGACTTTATACTTTGCTTTTTAATTCGTCTTTTCTAACTATTATTCCTTAATTTCATCTATCCACACATTAAAGCTGGCATCAGAAGGCATTCTCCAGTCTCCTCTTGGAGATAAGCTTACAGTTCCTACCTTTGGCCCATCGGGTACAGCAGAACGTTTAAATTGCTGTGTAAAGAATCTTGTAAGAAATTTTTTTAGCCATTTTTTTATAGTTTTTTCATCATAGACATCTTTAAAGGCGATATTTGACAGATATAGTATTTTTTCGGGAGAAGCTCCTTGTCTGATAAAATAGTATAAAAAGAAGTCATGAAGTTCGTAAGGTCCAACTAAATCCTCAGTTTTTTGTGATATATTACCTTCTTTATCTTTAGGTAGAAGTTCCGGACTTACTGGTGTATTCAATATATCCAGTAATATTTCAGAAGTAGCTTTGTCAACTTCTTTTTCTGCTACATATTTAACCAGATATCTTACTAAAGTTTTAGGTATAGAACAATTTACCGAATACATAGACATATGATCACCATTGTAAGTACACCAGCCAAGGGCAAGTTCTGATAAATCTCCAGTTCCAATTAGAAGACCAGCTTCTTTATTGGCAATGTCCATCAATATTTGAGTTCTTTCCCTTGCCTGAACATTTTCATAGGTCACATCATGATTTTCCACAGGATGACCTATGTCTTTAAAGTGTAGCAGACATGCGTCAACTATATTTATTTCTCTAAGATCTGTATTAGAATTCTTACATAAGTTAATGGCATTGCCATAAGTTCTATCAGTGGTACCAAAGCCTGGCATAGTTATAGTAAGTATATTTTTCCTTGGCAATTTAAGCATATCGAAAGTTTTTATAACTACTAATAGTGCTAAAGTGGAATCAAGACCGCCAGATATACCTATAACGGCTTTTTTTAGACCTGTATGTTCTATTCTCTTTGCAAGAGCAGCAGTTTGTATATTGAATATTTCTTTGCATCTAATGTGACGCAGGGATTCGTTAGCAGGTACAAAAGGATATTTATCAATAGGTCTATTGAATTCTCCAAGACTTATATCCGTATATTTAAAATCAATGATTTTAGGAGTAAAAGTGCAAAGTTTAACACTATCACGAAAACTTACATTTTTTATTCTATCCATGTTAAGTTTATCTAAATCTATTATGGAAGTTATAACTTCATTTTCTCTTTGAAATCTTTCATTGGATTTAAGTATTGACCCATTTTCACTTATTATAAGATCTCCACTGAAGAGTAAATCTGTAGATGACTCATATACTCCACTGGAAGAATATATGTAGGCAGACATACATCGTGCACTTTGATTGGAAACTAGAGATCTTCTGTAATCGGCCTTGCTTACTACTTCATTTGAGGCAGAAAGATTTCCAATTACATTGGCTCCTAAAAGACTTAAATAGGAACTAGGGGGAATTGTAACCCAAAGATCTTCACAAATTTCAATTCCAAGTTGCAGCTTGTTCGAACTGAAAATTAGGTTTGTTCCAAAAGGTATGTCTGATTGAAAAGGTAAATCTATGGATTTATCTATGATACCTAAACCTTCAGTAAACCATCTCTTTTCATAAAATTCTGTATAGTTAGGTATATAGCTCTTAGGCACAATACCTAGTATCTTTCCATTAAATATTACAAAGGCACAATTATATGTACAATATCTATAAATTAATATGGAACCAACTACTATCAATATATCCTTTTCATAAGAGAAGGAACAAAGTTCCTCTATAGCATTATAGGATTTATCGATAAGTTGCTGCTGATAAAATAAATCACTGCAGGTATAAGAAGTTATAGATAATTCAGGAAATATTATAACTTTTGAATGGTCTTCTAGAGCTTTCATTATGCATATTTTTATATTTTCTATATTGAAATCTATATCTGATACTTTAGTTTTTGGGCAAGCAGATGATACTTTTATAAAAGAATTTACCATTATTTTCACTCCATTTCCATAGTAAAATATGTTAATATATTTATGTCATATATAATAGATTAACATATTGTATATTTTATATTCAATATAATAAAATTAATTTCTCTAGCATTACTATAAAGTGATTTATTTTTATTATAAGGTTGAAATATTTTGTGGAATAAATATATATAAATGTAAAAAAATTTAACAATTATGTTATAGTAAGTTGAGGTAAGTTCTTAATTCAGGTGGGGATTCTTTTACCCCATCTGAATTTTAGAACCGGAAATGCATGGCTTACTTGGCGTCGAACTCCCACTTGAAGAAAAGCAGAGAACCAAAATCTTTTTTTGATTTTGTGTGAGGGCTGTACAGAGTGCAAGTAGAGAGCCCAAATTTTAATTTGGTGCGAGGACTGTACAGCGTGCGTGGGAGACTTACGCCAAGTTAGTCAGGTTAAATCTAAGTAAATGGTAGAAATTTGACGCTACGGAGAGTGTTTATAGTTAAATATCGGCATAACCATTAAAAGAGGTTAATGATACTATATAAAAAGCATTTATAAAACTTTATTTAATTATATTTATACTGTATTATAATATTATGAAGATTATTATGATTTTTAAAATTTTATAAATATATATTTATGTATTATATTATAGATAAATATATATTTATAAAATTAAATAAAGCTTCTTTAAAATATATTTTTATTAAGGGGGGGGATTTCATTGAAGGGAATATTGGTACTTTGGATAATTGTAGCAATGGGTTGCTTAGTGCTTGATTTTGTTACTGCAGGCTTTCTATTTGTATGGTTTACAATTGGGGGAATAGCAGCCATAATTGCACTGGCTTTAGGATATTCTTTTAGTGTACAGGTAATTGCATTTATTCTGTTTACAGGAATATCTTTTATTGCAGGATATCCTATGGCTAAAAAGTTTTTAAAAAAGACTATTCCAAAGACACCTACTATGGAAGAAAATTTTATAGGCAGAATTATTACTGCAGATAAAGATATTAAAGAAAGAGAAAGAATAAAGCTTGACGGAATATATTGGACTGTGGAAAATAAAGGACCCTATATATTGAAAAATGAAAAATTTAAAATTATAGGTTTAGATGGAAATAAACTTATTGTTAAAAAAGAAGAAGGAGATGGTTTATAATGGCTTTTATAGCAGTAATAATTATAATTATTCTTGTTGTAGCTATTTTATTGAGTTCACTTAAGGTTGTTACTACAGGATATTTATTTATAGTTGAAAGATTGGGGCAATATCACAGAACGCTACAGCCAGGATGGAATTTTGTAATACCTTTTGTGGATTTTGTAAGGGGAAAGGTTTCAACTAAACAGCAGATACTTGATATAGAGCCTCAGAGTGTTATTACTAAAGATAATGTTAAAATTTCTATTGATAATGTTATATTCTTCAAGGTTATGGAGGCAAGAGATGCTATCTACAATATTGAAAATTTCAGATCAGGTATTATATATTCTACAATTACAAATATGAGAAACATAGTGGGAGATATGACATTAGATGAAGTCTTATCAGGAAGAGATAGAATAAATTCTAAATTATTAGAAGTAGTAGATGAAATAACTGATGCTTATGGAATAAAGATACTTTCAGTAGAAATAAAAAATATTATACCACCGGTAGAAATTCAACAAGCTATGGAAAAACAAATGAGAGCAGAAAGAGATAAAAGAGCAGTCATATTGGAAGCAGAGGGTAGAAGACAAAGCGATATTTCTATTGCAGAAGGAGAAAAACAATCAAAAATTCTTCAGGCAGAGGCTGCAAAAGAAGCTGAAATAAGAAAAGCAGAAGGACTTAAGCAAAGTCAGGAATTGGAAGCAGAAGGTAAAGCAAGAGCTATTGAAATAGTTGCTAGTGCACAGTCAGAGGCTATACTAAAGGTCAATAAAGCAATATTAGAATCTGGAACCAATGAAACTGTAATAGCATTAAAACAAGTTGAGGCGTTACAGGAAATGGCTAAAAATCCTGCTAATAAACTTATACTTCCAAATGAGACCTTATCATCTCTTGGCAGTATAGCTGCAGTTGGAGAATTATTGAAAAATAATAAATAGTATAATTTAAATATTAATAGAGTGATGTACTAAGGATTAAAATTTTAGTGCATCACTCTATTTTAATATGACTTAGTATAATTAGTTTATATTTATCTATGTAACTTGTATTTTTGTTTATTATTTGGATAAATAGAAAAAAATATAAATTATTTATTTACCTATGTAAATGTTTATAGTATTATAATATCAATAAGTATTATAGTTATTTAAAACTTGAACGTTTTAGGTAGAAACATGATTAAAAAAATTCTGCTAAATTTTTTAATAAAATTAAGTGGAAAAAAACTCTAAAACCGTAAAAGTTTAAAGATGAAAATACAAGAATGAAAGGAGAAGCTTCTCATCAAAATATCCAAGACAATCAATGTAATATTAAAATTTTTAGTGGATAGTTTTGACTATATATTGAGCGGCATAAAGTTAATTATGATAGTAAAACCACGGTTTATGGATTTTATATGTGTTACTGCACATGCAAAGGGATGCAGGAGAAATGTGTTAGAGCAAATAAAGTATTGTTTTCAAAAATAAATAATGAAAACCTGAATTTAGATGAAAAAAATAGAAAGATATATATTTTTTTATGAATTTATTTATACAAATATTATTTACTTGTAAAGGAATTTATAAAGATTTATTATTGTATTATAGATAGGTAAGATACAAAATATAAATATAATTTATATTTATATTTGTTATTATTAAGGGGATTCAAGATAATTAAAACTATTTTTAAAGGGGAGTTGTTTAATGAAGATATTAATGCTTTCTTGGGAATATCCACCTAAAAATATAGGAGGATTATCTAATCATGTACATAATCTTTCTAAGGCATTAACTTTATTGGGACATGAAATACATGTGGTTACTTGTGAAGAAGGTGTGTCACCAGTGGAGGAAAATGATGAGGGGATTATTGTTCATAGAGTTACACCGTATAAAATAGATACAGAAGATTTTACAAAATGGATTATGCATCTTAATTTTTCAATGATTGAGGAATGCATTAGAATTATAAGAAAAATAGGTAAAGTTGATATTATACACGCTCATGACTGGCTTTCAGCCTATAGTGCAAAAACATTGAAATGGGCATTTAGTATCCCAATGGTTTCTACTATACATGCTACTGAAGAAGGCAGAAATAATGGTATAAGAACGGATATGCAAAAATATATTTCTTCGGCAGAGTGGCTTTTGGCTTATGAATCATGGAAAGTGATATGCTGCAGTAACTACATGAAAAGCGAAATTATTAAGTCTTTTAAAGTATCAGAAGATAAAATTTGGATAATTCCAAATGGTGTGGATTTAAATGGTTTCAATTTTAAATTTGATGCTGTAAAATTCAGAAGAAATTATGCATTAGATGAGGAGAAAATTGTGTTTTTCATAGGAAGACATGTTTTTGAAAAGGGAATTCAATTATTAGTAGATGCAGCTCCTCAAATAATAGAACAATATGCTGCAGCAAAGTTTGTAATAGCAGGGACAGGACCTATGACAGAAGAATTAAAATATAAAGTTAGGCAGATGGGACTTGATAACAAGATTTTATTTACTGGATATATGAATAATGAAACTAAAAGTAAACTATATAGGGTAGCGGATGTAGCCGTTTTCCCATCCTTATATGAACCTTTTGGGATAGTGGCTATTGAAGCCATGATATCAGGCTGTCCTGTAGTAGTTTCTGATACTGGTGGTTTGTCGGAATTAGTAGAACATAAGGTCAATGGAATGAAAATGATAAATGGACTTGTAAACAGTCTCAAAGATAATGTATTAGCACTGTTAAAAGATGATAAATTAAGTCAAGCTATAAAGAAAAATGCTGAAAAAAGTGTAAAAGAGAAATATAATTGGCAAGAGGTGGCTAAGTTAACTGTTGAAATGTACGCTTTAGTTAAAGAGGAAGCATCAGGTACTGATTGGGATGTTGATAAAAGAATTTTTACAGAAACTGATTTAACTACTGTAAAAAAGAGACAGAGAAAAAGAAGTACTGTAAAGAAGGAAAATTCGGGAGATAATAGTGAAGAAGTTAAAGAAATTAAAACAAGAAGAAGTACTAAATCTGCTGCAAATAGCAGGAATAATACATCAAAAATAATAGATTTAGATGATGAGGAAAAGACAAAAAGTAAAACTACTGCATCAAAAACGGCTAAGAGGAGAACTACTAGGAAAACAGCAACTAAATCAAAAGTGTCAGAAGAAAATTTGAAAATAAATACAGAAAGTACAGATGCAGCATCATCTTTAGAAAATAAAAGTTCTGAAGACAAAATAAAAACAACAGTTAAAAGACGGACTAGAAAAACCGCTGTAAAATCTGATGTAGAGGATAAGGCTGATAACAAGTTTAAAACTACTAAAGGTACATCAAAACGAACAAGGCGTACTAAGAAGGCTGAAGATGAAAATAAAACTGTAGGTGAAAATAAATAAATTAGAGGTTCTATAAAATTTATAAAAGTAGATGTTGAAACTATTATTTAAATTTATAGTGAACGTATATAAATTGAATAAAAAGAACGTATGGGAACGTACATAGATTTGTGTAAAACAAATCTATGTACGTTCCCATGTTCTTTTTATTTATGTATTAAGCAGAATATTGATTTAATGTATTATTTTCTTTTGCTTTTCTTTTTAACTGAGTAACCAAAAGAACCAAGGGATTTTGATGTTAATCCATAATATTCACCATGACTATAGCATATGAGATTGGCTTTATCAAAACATATCTTATTCTTGGAATCTAATAAATTTTCATCTATTTTAACATTTAATACTTTGAAAAGGAATAAGTCATGAGTCCCAAGGGGTGTAATGGATTGTACTTTACATTCTAGAGCTATTGGAGACTTTTCAAGGGAAGGAGTGTCTACCTTTACTCCTTTATTTAACTCTAAATTAAAATGTTTAATTTTATCTTCTTTTTTTCCAGATACAACTCCACAGTAATCTACAATTTTCACCATACTTGTTGTGGGAAGGTTTATTACACATTCATTACTTTCTGTAATATATTTATAGGAGAGTCTTTCTGGTCGTATACCCATTGCAATTATAGGTTCTTTTGTACATACGGTACTAATCCATGCAACAGTAAATATATTTATTTTGCCAGACAGACTTTTAGATGTGACAAGAACTACTGGAGCAGGATTTAACATTACACTGCCCTTAAAATTTAATTTACTCATTTGAATATTGCTCCTAACTAATATATTGTTAATCTGTATGTTGTAAAACAATATAATTATAAGTTTATAATTGTATAATTGCAATATTTATTGTAAATGTGCCTTATTAGTGTGAAATGTTTAAATTTAATAATATGTTTAAATTATGGTACAACTATTTGCATTATAATATAACTATGACTTATTAAAATAGCTAATCTATAGAGGTGAGAATATGGTTAAAAATAGACGAAATGTAATTATAGGTATTGTTATAGTTTTAATGGCAGTAGTTTTTTTGTGTTTTAAAAATATTGCTGAAAATAATAATGATAATGCACCGGTGCATGGTAAAGTCATATCTGAAAGTTCAGAGGATGGAAATTCTGAGCAAAAAAGTAATAATACCAGCGGAGTTCAGCATGGTAAAGTTCAGGTAAAAATAACTTCTGGAAGCCATAAAGGAGAGGTAGTTACTTTAGACAATCTGGTTAACGATAAAACTTTCCATGAAAGTATAGCCTATAAAGGATCAGAGGTTCTTATAAATCTTGATGAAAATGATGATGGAAGTATAAAAAGTGCATATATATATGAGATAGTAAGATACAAATATATATACATATTATTGGCTGTTTTTATTATATTACTTGCAATTATAGGTGGTAAAAAAGGGATAAAGTCCATAGTTGCATTGGTATTAACCTGTATAGTTATATTAAAAATTCTTATTCCACTGATTATAAAGGGATATAATCCTGTAACAGTATCAATTGTATTATGTATAGGTGTAAGTATTTTAAGTCTGCTTATTATAAGCGGAAAGAATAAAAAAACTATGGCGGCAATTATTGGAACCATAGGTGGAGTACTTATAGCAGCAATTATTGGAATATTAATGAGTACATTTTTAAGACTTACGGGACTCAGTGATGAAGAATTACAAATGTTAGTTTACATATCTCAAAATACTTCTTTTGATTTTAGAGGATTATTATTTTCAAGTATATTGATGGGGGCCTTGGGAGCAGTTATGGATGTTAGTATGTCTATTGCTTCTTCCATTAATGAAATTAGAGAGAAAAGTGAAAATATATCTACAATAGAACTTATAAAGTCTGGAATGAATGTGGGAAGAGATATTATGGGTACTATGGCTAATACATTAATATTGGCTTATGTAGGAGGATCCATGTACATTTTAATGCTTATATCTTCTTATAATTTACCTATGTTTAGGATTTTAAATCAAGATGTTATAGCTTCAGAAATTTTAAAATCTATGGCTGGAAGTATAGGATTAACTTTGACTATACCAATTACAGCGGCAGCAGCTGCTTGGCTATACAGAAAAAAATATAATGATTAGTATATTAAGTATATTATTGTCAATAATTTAAATATACATTTTATTGACAATTGAATAGAATAGTAATATAATCATAGTAAATATATAGAAATACTAAGCAATAAATATGCTATTTAATAATTTTATTATAATATTAAAATGAGAGGTGTGCAAATGAAAATTTCTACAAAAGGAAGATACGGCTTAAAGGCTATGATTGACTTATCTATAAATTCAGTAAATGATAGTGTTACTTTAAAGAGCATAAGCGAGAGACAAAATATATCTGAGGGATATTTAGAACAGATTTTTGCAGCTCTTAGAAAAAAAGGGCTTATTCAAGGTAAAAAGGGTTCACAAGGAGGATATATATTAGGCCAATCACCTAGCGATATTACTGTTGGTGATATTCTAAGAGCCTTGGAGGGTGAATTAAATTTAGTAGAAATTGATGAAACTAAAACTGATGATAGAGTGGAGCAATGTATTAACTACAATGTTTGGAGTAAGCTCAATAAAAGTATAAATGATATAGTGGATTCAATTACTTTGGAAGACCTAGTTATGAAGTATAATACACTTGCTAATGACACATTTATGTATTATATTTAATAATAAGAGGTGATTTTCATGTCAAGAATTTTTAAAAATGTTACTGAGTTAATAGGAAATACTCCTTTAGTAGAGTTATCTAAATATGAAGATTCAGAAAAGCTCCAAGGAAAAATATTGGCTAAAGTTGAATATTTTAATCCAGCAGGAAGTGTAAAAGATAGAATAGGATATTCAATGATAACTGATGCAGAGGAAAAAGGACTCATAAATAAAGATACAGTTATAATAGAGCCAACAAGTGGCAACACTGGTGTAGGTTTGGCACTTGTATGTTCAGCAAAAGGATATAAGTTGATTTTAACTATGCCAGAAACCATGAGTATTGAAAGAAGAAAACTATTAAAAGCCTATGGGGCAGATTTAGTTTTAACACCGGGACCAGATGGAATGAAAGGTGCAATAAAAAAAGCAGAAGAGCTTGCAGTTGAGTATAAAAATGCTTTTATACCTCAGCAGTTTAAAAATCCTGCTAATCCTGCTTATCATGAAAAAACTACTGCGGAAGAGATATGGAAGGATACCGATGGTAAAGTGGATGTATTTATTTCCGGAGTAGGTACTGGTGGTACTCTTACTGGAGTAGCAAAGGTACTTAAGGAGAGAAATCCTAAAGTAAAAATAATAGCAGTTGAACCTTATGATTCACCTGTACTTGAAGGAGGAAAGCCAGGTCCTCATAAACTTCAGGGAATAGGTGCTGGATTTGTGCCAGATGTTTTAAAATTAGATTTAGTAGATGAAATAATAGCAGTTAAAAATGAAGAGGCTTTTGCTATCACTAAAGAATTAGCTACAGTAGAAGGTCTTTTAGTTGGTATTTCATCAGGAGCAGCTGTGTCTGCTGCATTGCAAGTTGCAAAAAGACCTGAATTTAAAGATAAAAATATAGTTGTAATACTTCCTGATACAGGTCAAAGATATCTGTCAATGGGAGTTTTCGATTAAATACAGATAAATATATATGGCACAAATTTTATTTGTGCCATATATATTTATACTTTTAAGAAAAGGTAGTGATAAAATGAAGTATGATAAAAAATTAGTATATTTGGACTATGGTGCCTCTACTCCTATGAATAAAGAAGTTTTTAAGGAGATAGAGCCTTATTTTTATACTTTTTACGGTAATCCTTCATCAGTATCTTCTTTCTCTGAAAGATCAAAAATGGCTATATTTAATGCTAGGGAAAGAATAGCTAAGGCCATAAATTGTCAAAGAAATGAAATCTATTTTACCAGTGGTGGTACAGAAAGTGATAACTGGGCAATAAAAGGGATAGCCCTCAAAAATAGAGACAAGGGCAATCATATAATAACTACCTCCATAGAACATCCAGCCGTGCTCAATACTTGCAAATATTTAGAAGAATTAGGATTTAAAATTACATATGTTCCAGTTGACAAATATGGTATAGTAAATTTAGAATATATAAAAAATGCTATTACTGAAAGTACTATTTTAGTGTCAATTATGTTTGCAAACAATGAAGTTGGCTCAATACAGCCAATTAAAGAAATAGGAGAAGTTTGCAGACAAAAGAATATAATTTTTCATACTGATGCAGTTCAAGCAGCTGGTCATATTCCAATAGATGTAGAGAAAATGAATATAGATATGCTTTCTATGTCTGCACATAAATTTTATGGACCTAAAGGCATAGGGATTTTATATATAAAACGTGGAATTAAGATAGATAATTTTGTTCACGGAGGACATCAAGAAAGGGGAAGAAGGGCAGGGACAGAGAATACTCCGGGTATTGTTGGTTTAGGCAAAGCCCTTGAATTATGTAATTCAAACATAATTGAAGAATCAAATAGAACAAAATATTTAAGAGATAAATTGGCAAAGGAAATTTTAGAAATACCAGGAACTGAAATCAATGGCCCTGATTATGAAAGAAGGCTTCCAGGCAATTTAAATATATGCTTTAATGGTATAGATGCAGAAATATTACTTATGTCTTTGGATTTAAAAGGAATTTGTGCATCTGCAGGAAGTGCATGTTCAGCAGGTTCTATAAGACCATCTCATGTACTCTCTGCCATGGGTATTAGTCCAGAAAAGTGTAAAAGCTCACTAAGGTTCAGCCTTGGAGAGGGAATATCAGAAGAAGATATTGATTATACTATTAGTACACTAAAAGAAATAATTGGCAGTATTAGAACTACTTAAAGAAGAGGTGTATTTATGAATAATAGAGTTGTAGTTGGTATGAGCGGAGGAGTAGACAGCTCAGTAACTGCATATCTTTTAAAAGAACAAGGGTATGAAGTAATTGGAGTAACCATGCAGGTATGGCCTGAGGATAAAGAATATGAAGAAAGGGAAGGGGGATGCTGCTCTCTTTCTTCTGTGGAAGATGCCAGAAGAGTAGCACATAAACTTGGAATACCATTTTATGTGATGAATTTTAAAGATATATTTGATGAAAAAGTTATTCAGCCTTTCATACAGGAATACTTATCAGGCAGAACTCCAAATCCATGCATAGCTTGCAATAAATTTATAAAATTTGATGCTTTTTTAGAAAAGGCAAAATCCTTAGGTGCAGATTATGTAGCTACAGGGCATTATGCAAAAATATATAAAAATGATAAAGGCAGATATTTAATAGAAAGATCGAAAGATGATAAAAAAGATCAAACTTATGTATTGTATAATATGACGCAGCATCAGCTCGAACATACATTAATGCCTTGTGGAGATTATAGTAAGGATAGAATACGAGAAATTGCAAAAGAAATAGGATTAAGTGTTCATAATAAAAAAGATAGTGAAGAGATTTGCTTTATTCCAGATAATGATCATGGTGCCTATATAAAAAGACAAAGACCTGAACAGGTTAAAGAGGGAAATTTTGTAGACAGCAATGGTAACATATTAGGACGACATAAGGGTATAGTATATTATACTATAGGTCAGAGAAAAGGACTTGGAATTTCACTAGGTAAGCCTGTGTTTGTAAAAGATATAAATATTTTAAAAAACGAGGTTGTACTTGGCAGTGAAGAGGATATATTCAAAAAATCACTTATAGCAAATGAAGTTAATTTTATTTCCTTTGATAAACTTGATTCACCCATGAAGGTTCAAGCAAAAATAAGGTATGCCTCTAAAGCCACAGAGGCAACTATATATCCACTTGAAGACTCAAAGATAAAGGTGACTTTTGAAAAACCTGTTAGAGCTATAACTAAAGGTCAATCTGTAGTTTTTTATGATGGTGATTTACTTCTAGGTGGTGGCATTATAGAAAAACTTAATTGATTAATATATAGGAAGTTAAGATAGAGACAATAAAAAATATATTAGTAACAAAATTATGTGTATGTTTATTGCATTTTAGCATTATGAATGATATAATGCCTATATGCAAGAGATTTAATATCATGAACCGAACATTCTCCTTTTCTATTCGGAAGTGTAATTTTATGAATTGTTAGATCCCTAATTCTGAAAAAGGAGGTATGTTTAAATGGCTGATAAGACTATTGTATGTAAAGATTGTAGTAAGGATTTTATCTTCACTGAAGGTGAACAAGAATTTTACAAAGAAAAAGGTTTTGAAAATGATCCTGTTAGATGTCCTGAATGTAGAAAAGCAAGAAAGGCACAAAACAACAGAGGTTTCAGAAGATAGTTTGATTTTATGATTATATTTAGCCACTGATTTTATCAGTGGCTATTTTTATCTATTTTTTAATTTTATAATGATATTCTGGAGTCATGTTGGTAATTGGTTCTATTTTATATCCGTTGTTTCTATAATAACTTATAATTTGAGGTAATGCCTTTATGGTATTAATATTATTTGAATTACAATGCATGAGAATTATTACTTTATCATCTTCAAGTTTGCATTTTTTCGCTTTCTTTACTAATTGATTTACAGGTAGATGAGGATTTACTCCATCATCTATACATACATTCCAATCATAAACTTTCAAATTATTTTTATGAAGCTTTTCAAGCATTTCAGTATTAAGGTGTTTAGAACTTCCGCCTGGAAATCTTATTAAATTTGTATTTATTCCTGTAACTTCTTTAATTTTATTTTGAGTATGAAGCATTTCCTGAAGAAATGTATCTTCATCTTTATATATTTTTTTGAAATTATGAGAAAAAGTATGAAGACCAATGCTGTGACCTTCTTTATATATTCTTTTTAACAAATCCTCTCTTTCATCTATTTCCTTGCCTACTACAAAAAAGGTAGCTTTTACATTATATTTTTTTAAAGTATCTAGTAGTTTACCAGTTATTATAGTGGGACCATCATCAAAAGTTAGATATACAATTTTTTTATTAGAAATTTCATCTGGAGAATCCATGTATTTTGCCTTTGGAATACTTATATAAATAGATTGAATTATTAATAATGATATTAAAAAAAATAAATTAAATTTATACTTTTTGAATTTAAACATAACTCATCTTCCTTTTTATTTCTTAGTGTCATTTTAGTATTTCCAAAAAACGCATTAAAAAATACTGGAATAAATTTTAACAATTTCATGAAATTTACTATTAAAATTCTAAAAGTTAAATATACATAGATTCCTAATTTATTGGAGAAAAAATATTTGCACTTCAATGGAGTTATTGATGGAATAATGATATTTATTTTGCTGAAAAAGAAATTATATATTAATATCAAATCTAATATGCTTAATGTGTTATAATATATAAAGATTAAAATATAGTTGTAGATAATAAATTTATAAGTATTATCTCAAAAGACTATTTAGGAGAAATAATAATTATGGAAGAAAATATTTTAATTGTAGAAGACGAAGAGAGAATGAGAAAACTTATAAGTGCATATTTAAAAAAAGATGGATACAATACTTTAGAAGCAAAAAATGGATCGGAAGCTATAAAGATTTTTAATTCTAATGAAACAATTCTTATAGTTCTTGATATAATGATGCCTTTAATAGATGGATTTGATGTGTGTAGATACATAAGGAAGAATTCAGATGTACCAATAATTATATTGACCGCTAAGGCAGAAGAAGATGATAAGCTTTTAGGATATGAATTAGGGGCGGATGATTATATAACTAAACCTTTTAGTCCTAAAATATTAGTAGCCAAAACAAAGGCACTTTTAAAACGCTATCATGGGGAGAATGAGTCAAATAATATAGATTTTCATGGCATCAGTATTAATGAATTGAGTCATGAGGTTAAAATTGATAATAAGGAGATATATTTATCTCCAAAAGAATTTGATCTTTTATTATATTTTATAAAAAATAAAGGAATAGTGTTAAGCAGAAATAAAATACTGGATGGAGTATGGGGAATGGATTATTATGGTGATCTTAGGACGGTAGATACCCATATAAAAAGATTAAGAGAAAAACTCATGGATAAGGCTCATCTAATATCTACAGTTAGGGGGAGCGGTTATAAATTAGAGGTGAAAAAATGAATTTCAATAGAGGAATAGCTGTAAAATTATTCTTTATAACATTGGCTTTTTTTACGTTATTTATAAGCAGTATACTTATTTTTCAGTCTTTATTTTTTGAAAAATTCTATATTAGTAGAAAAATGGACACTTTGCAGAGAAATGTAGAAAAATTTAAAAAAGATTATAATAATACTTCTAATACTAATGATATTTCACAATTAGCAAGAGATTTTGAAGATTCAAATAATAGTAAAGTGGCTATTTTAGATAAATATGGATTTTTAAATTTTGTAGCAGGATATGATAACAGAGAAGCAGAATCAGCTAGTGTAAAGGTTATAAAAGAAGTGATTAATAACTGGAACTCAAATCCTGGATTATCTATAAATATCCTGAAAAGTGGAAAAAGCAGCACTTACATATTTGACAATAAGGTTTATAATATAAAAAATATAGTTTGTGTGGTTCCCGATAGTGAAAAACAAGAGGTAGTATTTGCTGTTTCTTCATTACAACCCGTTAATGAGGCCTCATCTGTTATTAAAGAATTTTATATATACATATATATATCTGCATTGATATTTATTATAATACTATCACTTATATATTCAAACATGATTTCCAAACCATTGATAAGTTTAAATAAGACTGCATCTAAAATGGTAAATTTGGATTTTTCAGAAAAGTGTATTGTTAAGACCAATGATGAAATTGGAAATTTGGGAAATACTTTAAATTTTCTATCTGAAAGTTTGAATAATGCAATGGATTCTTTAAAAAAGGCCAATGAAAAACTAAAAAATGATATTGAACAGGAAAGAAAATTAGAAAAAATGCGTAAAGAATTCGTTGGTGGTGTATCCCATGAATTGAAAACTCCTATAAGTCTTATAGAGGGATATGCAGAAGGAATTAAGGATAACATTTTTGAAGAAGATAAAAATTATTATATAGATGTAATTATAGATGAAGCAAAGAAAATGGGAGCTCTAGTTAAGGATATGCTGGATTTATCCCAACTTGAAAGTGGTAATTTTAAGCTGAAGTATAATAATTTTTATATTGATAAACTCATTAGTGCTACCATAAGAAAGTATTATAATATGCTTAATAATAGAGAAATTGATGTAAATTTGAATTTAATTAGCAGTGTTTTAACTGAAGGTGACTCTATGAGAATTGAACAGGTGTTGACAAATTTCATTACCAATGCTATAGATCATACAGAAAATAAAAGTAAAATCAGTATAGATATGTGTGAACATGAAGATAAAGTATATGTATATATAAAAAACTGGGGAAAAAATATTGAAAAAGATGAATTATCAAAAATTTGGGATAAATTTTATAAAATAGATAAGTCAAGAAATAGGAGTATTGGAGGAACTGGTCTTGGCCTTGCCATAACTAAAAATATACTTATGCTGCATAAAAGTGATTTTGGAGTAGAAAATTTTAAGGGTGGTGTAGCTTTCTATTTTTCGTTATTTAAAGCAGATAGCTCTGATTGAAGCAAGTAAAATAGGAATTTGAACTTTTAATTCAAATTCCTATTTGTCAATTGGTTATTCTGATAAGGTTAAAGTAAGAGATTTAGTTTCTCCGTTTCTATAAATTTCAATTTTTATTTTATCTCCGGCATTATGAGTGGCTTTTATACTATTTAATTCATCTGTTGTCTTTACAGTTTTACCATCAAATTTTGTAATTATATCACGTGCCTGCAAACCTGCTTTTTGAGCTGGACTAGAGGAGTTTACCTGAATAACAGCTACTCCTTGAGGTACATTGTTCTGCTTGGCATCTTCGCTGGATACATCAGTACAAGTTATGCCAAGCATTAATATAGGTTTAGAAAGTGAGCTTATTTTTGGTTTAACTAAATCTATAGGTATTGCAAATCCTATTCCCTCAACACCATTACCACCTATTTTTGAACTGTTTATTCCAATTACCTGACCTTGGGAATTAACTAGTGGTCCACCGCTGTTACCAGGATTTATTGCTGCATCTGTCTGAATGAGAGTTTGGGTATTATTGTCTTCAATTTCAACTTCTCTGTTTAAAGCACTGACAATCCCAGAGGTAACGGAACCTAAAAATTCTTTTCCTAAAGGATTACCGATAGCTACTACTTGATCACCAACTTGAAGATTACTTGAGTTACCTAACTCTGCTATGCCTGGAAGTGTAACTTTTTCATTTATCTTTATTACAGCTATATCCATGGAAGCATCGTAATTTACCACTTTAGCAGATACTTCTTTTTTATTGCTAAGTATTACACTTATTTTCTGTGCACCGCTTATAACATGATAATTTGTCAATATATAACCATCATTATTGAATATTATACCTGAACCCATGCCCTCTGATTCCTGAGATTGTCCTAGGAAATTATTGGTAGTGGTACTGGTAGTAGAAACTCCAACTACAGCGGGACTAACTTTTTTAGCAATTTCAGCTATAGTAAGGCCATTAGTAGTAGAAACAATTGATGAAGGCTTATAATTGCTGTTATTATTAGTATTAGAAGAAGATTGCTGCATTAAATTTTCATACAAGGGACTAGATTTAAAAAAGTCTGTTTTTGGAAGAATGTATAGTGATACAACACCGGAAGCAGTACCGCCAAGTATTGTGCAAATAATTGCTAAAGCTATATAAGAGACTATTCTCTTACCTCTTTTAGGTTGTTTATTTACAGAAGTAACTTTATAATCACTATCAGTAAAGTTATTATCAGAATATTTATTATCTTTACTGTTGTAATTTGTACCATTTGATACATTGTAGGCTGAATAGTTGGATGTTGGTAATTCACTTGTAGAATCTATAGGGTTATTGATATTTTTATTATTTGAATCTTTTTCATATTCATTCATTTTTAAGACCTCCTTTATAAGTTTAATTTCTATACTTATATAATAGACTCGTACTGTGACAACTTTATGACAGCTTTGTTAAAGGGGTATAAATTGCAAAAGTGTCTGCAATTTATTTTACATAAATAATATGTGTTTAAATATAATATTATATTTAATAATTAAAAAGAATTAATTTCAATTAAAATATTTATATTTATGTATTTCTGACTAATTAAATATTATAATGTAAATAATGTTACTTATAAAGGAGTTGATATTATGGAGCATAGATGGAGTTTAAAAGAATTATATGATTCCTTTGAATCAAAGGAATTCAAGGAAGATCTAATTCGATGTGATAAATTTATAGATAAAATAAAAGAAATATCTGAAACTTTTGCAGACTCTAAAGAAGAAAACATAAAGAAATTAGAAAATTATATAAGTGTTGATAATGAATTTTTTCATTTATCCTTTAAATTATTATCTTTTTGTCAGTTGAGTTTAAGTGTAGAAACTACAAATGTAGAAGCTTTAAAGTATCTGGAAGTGATTGAAGAAAAAATCACTGAATTGGCGGAACCAAATACAAAAGTTGCAAAATGGATTGGAAAACTGCAAAATTTAGATGATATCATTGGTTCATCCACCATATTAAAGGAACATAATTTTTATCTAAAAGAAATACAGCAAAATAATAAATATGTACTAAGTGAAAAAGAAGAAACTATTATCTCTAAAATGAGAAATACTGGTTCAAGTGCTTGGAGCAAATTACAGGATTTAACCCTTTCCAATCTCTTAGTTAAGATTAATATTAATGGAAAGGAAGAAAAACTTCCTTTAACAGTGGTCAGAAATATGGCTTATGATGCTAATGACAATATTAGAAAAACAGCTTATATAGCAGAACTAGCAGCTTATAGTGAAATTGAAGATGTATCTGCTGCCTGTCTTAATGGGATTAAAGGAGAAGTTATAACGGTAGATAAGCTTAGAGGATATAAATCACCTTTGGAAGAAAGCCTTATCAGCTCCAAAATGGATCAAAAAACTTTAGATTCTATGTTTAGTGCTATTTCTGAATATTTACCAGTATTTAGAAAATATTTCAGAAAAAAGGCACAAATACTTTCATATAAAGGAGGACTGCCCTTTTATGAGATGTTTGCTCCTATAGGAAAAAGCAGTAGAAAATATACTTTTGAAGAAGCTAGAGATTTTATTGTAGAGAATTTTAAAACTTTTAGTGATAAACTGGCAGATTATGCACTAAAGGCCTTTAACAATAAATGGATCGATGCCGAACCAAGAGAGGGAAAAGTTGGAGGGGCCTTTTGTGAAAATCTACATGTTATTGGAGAAAGTAGAATAATGAGTAATTTTACTGGAAATTTCAATGATGTGGTGACTCTTGCTCATGAATTAGGTCATGGATATCATGGAGCATGTCTTTTAAAGGAATCTGCAATTAATAGTGAATATCCAATGCCTATTGCAGAAACAGCCTCTACATTTTGTGAAACTATTATAAAGAAAGCGGCTACGGATAAGGTAGATAAAGAGGAATCTATCTCTATATTGGAAACGGAGATAAGTGATTGTGCACAGGTAATAGTAGATATATATAGCAGATTTTTATTTGAAAGTGAAGTATTTAAAAGAAGAGAAAAGGGATCTATAAGTGTAGAAGAACTTAAAAGTATAATGTTAGAAGCACAAAAGAAAGCCTATGGAGATGGATTGGATTCAAATTATCTTCATCCCTATATGTGGATATGTAAACCTCATTATTACTCTGCTGATTTCAATTTTTACAATTATCCCTATGCTTTTGGTTTGTTATTTTCAAAAGGATTATATTCAATATATTTAAAAGATAAAGAGAAATTCGTAAAGGAATATGATAAATTACTTGCTTTAACAGGAAAAAATAAAATTTTTGATATAGCTAAATTTATGAATATAGATATTAATTCTGTAAGTTTTTGGAAAGAATCTTTGGAACTTATAAAAGAAGACATAGATAAATTTATAACATTAGCATAAGGCATATTCAAATAAATAACTAGTCAGTATGCTAGCCTATTTTGAATCCTACTACGTCAACAGAACCCTCAGATAGCTCACTATCATCAGAACCTGTTTCCTTGTATGATTCAAAATATTCGTCGCATCTTTGACTTACTATTTATTTTCACATGCCTAATTTGTTAACATGAGGTGAATGGGGTTGGATTTTTTTAGACAAATAGTAAAAAAAGATTTACTGAAGAGTTTAGTATTTTTGGGATGTATATGTGTATTTTTATATCTTATAAAAAGTATACTTAATTTGGTTTTGCTGATATTTCTATTTACGTATTTAATTAACAGTTTGGAAAATTTTGTGGTAAATAGACTTAAGAGATATGTACCTGTTAAAAAGGGAATAGTTACAATAATATTATATGTATTTATTTTTGCACTGATAATAGTAGTGTTATATAAATATGTACCTATAATAATATTGGAAAGCATAAGTAGTATAAAGCAGGCGGAAGATTTTTATGTAGAGATTAGTAAATATAATATGCCTAGTGGTTTAAGTAAACTTATACTGCCAATGATGGCCAAGATAGATATAAAGAATTATACTCAATCTGGAATTGACATGGTAGTTCATACTGCTGCCAGCATTGGGAAGTGGAGTGGATATTCATTTATAGCATTGCTGTTAAGTTTATTTTTTATACTGGAAAAACAAGAAGTAATTAATTTTTTAAAAAAATTTGAAAACAGTAAAATTAGTGGCGTATATAGATATTGTGTGTATTTTGGAAATAATTTTTTAAATTCCTTTGGTAAAGTAATAACAGCACAGGTGGTAATAGCTACAGTAAATACAATTATATCCGTAATTTTGCTTACTATAATGGGATTTCCACAATTATTGGCCTTAGGTTTTATGATTTTTTTACTGAGTTTAATTCCTGTAGCAGGAGTCATAATATCTCTTGTTCCCTTATGCTTAATTGCCTTTAAAATAGGGGGAATTGTAAAAGTGGTTTATGTTTTGATAATGGTAGCAATAATACATTTAGTTGAAAGTTATATATTGAATCCTAAACTTATGTCGGAAAAAACCAAACTCCCTATATTTTTTACCTTTGTGATACTTATTGTATCTGAACATTTCATGGGTATATGGGGATTACTTCTTGGTATACCTCTGTTTATGTTTGTAATTGAGATATTAGGAGTGAGCTTGTCGGAAAAATCTAAGTAAATCATAATAGTGGGAAAGGACGAAACAAACGTCAAAGTGCAAAGTCCAAAGAACAAATATCAGATTTAGAAAAGTGATAGGAGTAAAGTTACCTATTAAGTTAAGAGTTAAGAGTTGAAAGTTGAGAGTGATGGATATTTTTCTTCCGTTACACTACAGAAAAATTTAGAATT
>Ga0334882_1001681_pt1 | contig 25349 bp, 23 predicted proteins | sample GraSluR1_MG_5_FD_207226 | JGI IMG/M metagenome (GOLD analysis project Ga0334882, IMG submission 207226) | Sludge microbial communities from methane-producing bioreactor in Wageningen University, Netherlands - Granular Sludge_15_04-R1 | ecosystem: Engineered > Bioreactor > Anaerobic >...
AATGATAAAACACCTCATTAATACCATATTCATTTGTCTTGTTTTTGCCAGTTACTCTCAGGCACAAACAGGTAAAGAAGTTCTTGTTGAACTGGAAAGCATAACAATGGGTACTCTTCCGGTTAATTTATTAAAAAATAGAGAAATACTTGAATTACCCTTTTTCGATGACTTTTCAAGGGACTTACACTATCCTGCTCCCGATCTATGGGAAGGCAAGCATGTTTTTGTTAATACCAGCTATGCAATTAACCCAAAAATACTAGGCGTAGCGACTTTCGATGCTATTAACAGTAAGGGTGTTCTACACCATAACGCATCCATAATCCCCTTCTCGGCTGATACGCTCACTTCCCATGCCATCAACCTTAGCTATCCGGGAGATACAACCATTTACCTAAGTTTCTATTATCAACCCCAAGGTTATGGAAACGAACCACAAGCTAAGGATTCTTTACTTCTTGAATTCTACGATTCATTAAACGATACATGGGTTGGTGTGTGGGCAGCATCACCGCAGCTAGAACTAAATAAAATTGTTGAGAAGTATAAACTAACTGGAATTACCAAAACAATTGAGTCGGACACGCTTTTCAAAAGTTTCATGAGGGTTCACTTTCCTGTGAAGGATTCTCGCTTCCTAACAAATGGTTTTCGATTAAGATTCAGAAATATTGCTTCACTGGCGGAGAATCAACATGTGCCAAGTATTCGTGGGAATTGCGATCACTGGCACTTAGATATGATTTACCTTGATCAGAACAGAGCATATAATGATACAATTCTAGATGATGTAACCTTTTATCGCCCATTAAGATCTGTTCTTAAAAACTATGAAAGTATTCCCTGGAAGCATTTTCATAATCAAGCTCAAATTGCAGAATTGCCAAGTCCATTTGGTTTTCCTATACATTACCGAAATCTTGGATCAAGTACAAGAAACGTATCCCGTTATTTTACATTCTATAACCATTCCTCCGATAATTTGATTAACTATTTTACTGGCTTTAATAATCTTAGCCCCTATAAGGATACAACCTATAACTTGAATTATATCTACGATCTTGAATCGACCTGGGCCGATTCAGCCAAGTTTACCTTTAAGAGTTACCTTTTTTTCACTGAATCTCTCGAAAAGGATTACCTTAGGTGGAACGATACTGTCCGATACACTCAACTATTTCATAATTACTATGCATACGACGATGGCACTGCCGAAATGGGCTGGGGAATGTATGGTGAAGGTACCCAAAACGCCAGAGCTGCTGTCAAGTTCAACTCTTACCTAGCCGATTCATTGGTAGGGGTTTACATTTACTTTAACCGTACCTTCGACGATGCTAATCAAAAATACTTTAAGCTGGCTGTTTGGAATGATAACAATAGCTCTCCCGGTGATCTAATCTACGAGCAGCTAGGTTTAAGACCTTTATTTACCGATAGCCTTAACCGATTCACCCTTTACCGGCTTGACGAACCCCTTTGGATTGAAGCAGGGACATTTTACGTAGGCTGGATACAAACTACCATTGATATGCTTAACATAGGTTTCGATATGAACCGTGTTAGCAGCAATAAACTCTTCTACAACATTTCGGGTCAATGGACAAACACTCTTTACGAGGGTAGCCTTATGTTACGTCCCGTTTTTGGCTCGTTAACCGAACCTCCTACATCAATCACTTCAACTGTTAACAAATTTGATATCAGCATATTCCCCAATCCTGCACAGCATTCTTTTACGGTTAACCTATCTCCCAATGATAACAATGTTAACGTTAGGGTTTTTAGCGTAACTGGGCAGCTATTGCTATCAAACAAGCTATCCACTCAGCCAATTGACATTGGCAACTTGCCAAACGGTATTTACATAGTTCAGCTATCAACCCCAAAATCCATTATTGGAACCCGAAAACTCATTATCTCCCGATGAAAATGGGTAATCTTGATAATTGGATAGATGATGAACTCGATTCAGATTCGGGCGAGGAGCAGGAGTTATTTGAGCATTTTCACTTCGATGTGGATAAAGGTCAGGCAATGCTGCGGATCGATAAATTCCTCACCAGCAAAATACAGAGCGTAAGCCGAAACCGTATTCAATCGGCCGCCGATGCAGGCAACATACTTGTCAATGGGAAAGCCGTTAAATCGTCCTACAAGGTAAAACCCCTCGACACCATATCCATTGTAATGGCTTACCCCCCACGCGATGCCGAGATTAAACCAGAAAATATACCCTTAGATATTCTTTATGAGGATGAACAACTCATCGTTCTCAACAAGGAGGTAGGTATGGTTGTACATCCCGGACATGGAAACTTTTCGGGCACATTGGTAAATGCTTTAATGTACCATCTAAGGGATTTGCCACTTTTTAGCAGCGGCGAGGTTCGTCCCGGCCTTGTGCATCGCATCGATAAGAATACCTCGGGTATCCTAGTTATCGCAAAAACCGAACTTGCCATGAACCACTTGGCACGACAGTTCTTTGAGCGAACCACTTCGCGAAAATACATTGCATTGGTTTGGGGCAACCTCGACGATGATGAGGGAACGATAACTGGCAACATTGGGCGCAGTGTCAGGGATAGAAAAAAGATGCAAGTTTTCGCCGATGGCGAACATGGCAAGCACGCCGTTACCCACTGGAAGGTGATTGAGCGGTTAGGGTACGTTACACTTGTGGAGTGCCAGCTGGAAACCGGACGAACTCACCAGATCAGGGTGCATTTCGAATACATTCGTCATCCCGTTTTCAACGATGAGCAGTATGGTGGCGATACCATTGTTAAGGGAACAACCTTTACCAAGTACAAGCAGTTCATACAAAATTGCTTCAATATATGTCCACGCCATGCGCTTCATGCCAAATCGCTGGGATTTAAACATCCAGCCACCGGAAAGGCTATGCATTTCGAAACAGAGCTGCCACAGGATATGGAGCAGGTTCTGGAACGATGGAGAACATACACTTCTGCCAGATCATCAGATATTGATTAATGTTGTAAATTGCAAGTATAAAGCCCATCATAATTCACTATGACACAAAAATTGAATATCGCCATTTTGGCTGGAGGAAACTCTTCGGAAGAGGAGATATCGCTAAAAGGAGCTAAACAAATCGCTCTATGGCTCGATAAGAGCAAGTACAATGTTTTACCTATTATAGTAAAAGGAACTCAGCTAACCCTTAAACATCCAGAAAAGGGTGACTTCACCGTTTCGTGGGATACCTTTACTGCCAATGTAGATGGTGAAACGGTTAGTTTTCATTGCGCTCTAATTGCCATTCATGGAAAACCTGGCGAAACGGGTCATCTTCAGGGTTACCTAGAAATGATGGGAATACCTTACACCACTGGAGGAGTTATGAATACCGCTCTCACCTTCGACAAGGAGGCAACCAAGCAAATGGTTAAGGACTTAAACATAAACCAGTCGAAAATGGTGAGGGCAATTAAAGGGCAACAAGTTGACCCACAAGAAGTAGCTAAACTATTAGGACTTCCACTTTTTGTCAAACCCAATGAGAGCGGTAGCAGCTATGGTGTTACCAAGGTTAAAAAGGTTGATGAAATAAACCCAGCGTTGGAATTGGCATACACCGAGGATTCAGTTGCACTGCTTGAGGAGTTTATTCCCGGCAGAGAACTCACCTGCGGTTTGGTAAAGGTTAAGGGAAAATGTATTATTTTCCCTGTAACTGAAATCATCCCCAAGAATGAATACTTTGACTACGGTGCTAAGTACAAAAACGAATCGGAAGAGGTGACTCCAGCAAATATTAGCAATGATCTTTCCGACTATATCCAATCAATATCATCGGAAATATACGATAGACTAAAATGCAGAGGCATAGTTCGTATTGACTATATCTTCAGCAAAGAAAAACTTTACTTCCTGGAAGTTAACACAGTGCCCGGTATGAGCGAAGCCAGCATTGTACCTCAGCAGGTTGCTGCTATGGGACTAACCATGAATGATATTTTTAGCATGGTTATAGAGGATGCCATGACACGAAAATAAACTCTCAAGCAATTGTTTGCAATTCTAACCTGCTTAATTCATAAACTTTGTGTTTTCTTTGTGACTTAGTGACTTAGTGGCAAATCTTTTTCCGCCACAAAGACACCAAGACACTAATTTTCACTAAGATGTATTAATTTATGAATTAATCAGGCTAATAATTCCATCCTATCAGATTCCAGAAATACAGCTGCCAAAGGGCTGCAATATGGGCAAAGCAAACTAGCGTGTAAAAAATCTTACTCCTTATACGAGTAGATATAAGTGGCCATACCATAACCATTTTAAAAATCATGAAAAGGTTCATTGGTATAAGTATAATTGGAATGACCAGTAGATTTTTGACTCCTGTTGGTACAGAGTAAACCACAGCTTCAGGACCACCACTTGTGGACAATGATATGCCCAGGTAAAAGAATAATAGCATAAACGATGTTACCCATGCAACCAGTTTTGTACTAAAAGGCAAAGGTTTTGGCGCACTTCCAAGAGATTGATACTTTCTTCGAATAAAAAATACCATAGGCCAATAAAATAGCACAACTATTGAGAGGATGAATACAATTAAGAAAATGGATAGTTGTAGCACTTGACCTTCGCATAACCTAACCCTTTCAAATGCAAATATTGATAAGGTACTAATAAAAGTATACTCCGCCAAACCTTTTTCGTTGAGTTGGAATACCATTGCTTCAGAGTCAAACTCCTTCCTGAACGTAAGGCTATCAATGGGAAGATAAAAATTCACCGTATTACCCTCACTGATTTTTAACCTTCCATTCTCAGGTATAACCTTAATCCGACTAAATAGTGACATGATTTTAAGGTAATCGCTATGTGGGTATCGGTTTATCTTATACTCACCGGCAAATTTTTCCAAGTAATCATCGCTAAGCTTAATGGGTGGTAATAAAGTATCCTTATCGGACATAAACTTATCGAGGAAAATATTCATTACATCGGCGTAGGCACTAGCACCTTTATCACTGTTGAAAGAAAGAAAAATGCCCATGTTGTAGTCTGGCAGAATGGCTAACAGGGTGTGAAACCAAAACGTATCGCCACCATGTCCAAAAAATCTTACTCCCTTCCTGCTCATATCCATAAAACCATGAAGACAAGGATTAACACCCTGAGCGTGAACAATTACCGGCTCCAACATCTTGTTGAATGTGGAATCTGCAATAATCTTTGCATCATTCAATGAACCCTTATTAAGCAACATTTTCATGAATAAAGCCATATCAGCAGCAGTGGTGCTAACTGAACCTGCAGGAGCAAGGGGTATGTACTCGAAGGGTTTTTCGACCAATATTCCTTTGGAAAATAAATAACCCTTGGCCATATTCTCTTTTAAGTAGTCAGGTAAAGGTTGCCTAAAAGTTGTGGAATGCATTTTAAGGGGATCAAGGATATTTTGCTCCACATACTCATTCCACTCCATTCCCGAAACAATTTCCACAATATGTGCAGCAATGGCAGTACCATGATTCGAGTACGAAGCTTGCACTCCTGCAGGACGAATGCGCTTTGGAATATCGTTGGGTAAAATCTTTGCCAAAGGGATAATGGAAAGCGAATCGGCCGAAAAAAGTTTTATTAGCCTATCTTCAAACCCGGGAGTATGACTCATGATATGCCTTAGGGTAATGGGATCCTCAAATGTGTTTGGAATTTTAAAATCAGGAAGATAATCGTTAATATCCCTATCTAATTCAAGTTTTCCTTGCTCAACCATTTGCATCACCGAAAGCCAAACAAATAACTTCGAAACAGAGCCAATGCGAAAAAGAGTCTGATCGGGGTCGACCGGCACCCGATTATAAAAATCAGAATAGCCATAACCCTTATGAACTAGTTGCTTGCCATCCAAAATAATTGACAGAGTCGCTCCAGATATATTTTTTTCTCGAAGTTGTGTCTCAATAACCCCATCCATAAAAGGTTCGATTTGTTCAAATTCTAAAACTTGAGATATTGAAGAAAACGAGAGCAAAAAAGAAAATAGAAATAGTTTTAAGATTTTCATAACAGGTTGTTTTTAGTGGTAAATGAGATATAAAGATTAAACAAAAAAATTACAACTATACCTTTACAAAACAATCAAATAAATAATTAACTCCAAAATATATTGTCATATAATTAGCATCTTACTCTACAAAAGACGAAAAATAACATTGTTTTGGGGTTAAACCAAAAAATAAAAGATGATAAAAACCACCAAAAACATGTAAATAAAAATGGTTACATTTGCAATTTATTTGACATTTGGGAAAAGAAACCACTATTGCTTATGGCTGATATAGAAAAACTTAAGAACATTGCTGCACAAATTCGTCGCGATATTGTAAGGATGGTATACACCCCATCAAGTGGGCATCCTGGAGGTGCTTTGGGATGTGCCGATTTTTTAACAACTCTTTACTTTGAAATCCTTCGAATAGATACTAAAAATTTTTCCATGCACGGAAAGGGGGAGGATATTTTTTTCCTTTCCAACGGACATCTTTCGGCTGTATGGTATAGCGTTTTGGCTCGCAGGGGTTTTTTCCCTGTCAAAGAACTTTCAACTTTTCGCTTAATTGATTCCCGCTTGCAAGGGCATCCTGCAACTGCTGAGCAACTTCCTGGTGTTCGGTTTGCATCCGGTTCACTGGGTCAGGGGCTTTCTGTTGCCTGCGGAGCAGCATTGGCAAAGAAACTCAATGGAGACAACCATTTGATTTACTCTCTCCATGGTGATGGAGAATTGCAGGAGGGACAGATTTGGGAAGCAGCTTTGTTTGCCGCTGCCCGAAAGATCGACAATCTAATAGCGACCGTTGATTACAATGGGCAGCAAATAGACGGCCCTGTTGACGAGATTATTTCGCTAGGCGATTTACACGCCAAATGGCAATCGTTTGGATGGCATGTAATGGATATGGATGGTAATAACATTGACGATATCCTTCAGGTTATGCATCAAGCTAAATTAGAAACTGGAAAGGGAAAGCCAATTGTTATACTTATGCGTACCGAGATGGGTATGGGTGTTGATTTTATGATGGGAACACATAAATGGCATGGTAAAGCTCCTAACAAGGAAGAGTTTGAAAGAGCAATGGCCCAACTTCCCGAAACTATTGGTGATTTTTAGTTCAACTGTTAAAAAAAATTGAAATGACAAACATTGTGGTTATTGCACACGATGCAAAGAAACCAGAACTCGTAAAGTTTCTGGGCGAAAGGCTTGAATGGCTTAGAGGTGTTAACCTCATTGCTACAGGGAGAACCGCAGAATTCATTGAATCGCAGGGTTTAGTATGTAAGCACATGAGCCCTGGTCAATCTGGTGGATATATCCAAATTACTGAAATGATCGAAAAGGGCGAGGTGGATATAGTTATTTTTCTTCGAGACCATAAGCTGGTGCAACAGCACCATGAAGATATCCGAAAATTGCTAGAGACTTGTAATGTGAACAACATTCCCCTGGCAACAAACTACGCATCAGCGGAGTTAATAATCCTTGGACTCATTAAAAAGGAGGCCATTGAACGTCAACAACGCAAATAGACATATTAACTTAATGCTTTTAGATGAAAAAATTCATAAATACTGGTAGCAAGGATACCCGCTCAGGTTTTGGCGAAGGGCTTTACGAACTTGGAAAAACCAACCCAAAGGTTGTTGCCCTGTGTGCCGATCTTATCGGTTCGCTCAAAATGGAAAAGTTCATTAAGGAATATCCCGAAAGGTTCTTCCAAACCGGAATAGCCGAGGCAAATATGATGGGCGTTTCAGCGGGATTAGCTTCGGGGGGTATGATCCCTTTTGCTGGCACTTTTGCTGCTTTTGCTACAGGTAGGGTTTACGACCAGATCCGTCAGAGCATTGCTTATTCCAATAAGAACGTCAAGATTGCAGCATCGCATGCCGGGCTTACATTGGGCGAAGATGGTGCTACGCACCAGATGCTCGAAGATATTGGATTGATGAAGATGTTGCCCAATATGACAGTGATCAATCCTTGCGATTTTAACCAGACTAAAGCAGCCACACTAGCCTCAGCCAAATGGGAAGGTCCCGTTTACCTGCGATTTGGACGTCCATCAGTTCCAAACTTCACACCTGAAGATCAAAATTTTGAGATTGGTAAAGCCATTACCCTGAATGAAGGATCGGATGTAACAATTTTTGCAACAGGTCACCTGGTATGGAAAGCTCTCGAGTCCATAGAAAAATTGGCAGAGGAAAACATAAAAGCAGAAGTAATCGACATCCATACAATTAAACCACTTGATGCTGAAGCTATTCTAAAATCGGCAGCTAAAACAAGAGCCGTTGTTACAGCCGAAGAGCATATGATGAATGGAGGATTGGGTGATAGCATTGCCCAACTTCTCAGCCGCTTTAATCCAACTCCCATTGAAATGGTTGCTGTTAATGACACTTTCGGCGAAAGTGGTAAACCTGAAGAGCTGCTGGTGAAGTATGGATTGGATACCCCAAACATTATTGAAGCTGTAAAAAAAGTTCTAGCTCGAAAAAATTAGTAATATTGTTATAATGGGGCATATGAGCGATAAGGAATTGCTTGAAATGTTTCGAAACCACGAAACTCAGAGTTATGCTTTTAACCTTATCGTTCGCAAGTATCAGGAACGCCTTTACTGGCATATCCGTAAAATAATTATTTGCCACGACGATTCCGATGATGTGATTCAAAACACCTTTTTGAAAGTATGGACTGGGCTTGAGAATTTTAGGGAAGATTCGCAGCTCTTTACCTGGTTATACCGAATTGCTACAAACGAAGCGCTTACATTCCTTAAGAAAAAGAGAAATAAATTTTTTCTTCCTCTCATGGATGTGGAACAGCAGCTAATGCAAACCCTTGAAACTAGTCCACATATCGATGGAAATGAAATACAGGTTAAACTACAAAAGGCTATACTAACACTGCCCGAAAAACAAAGAGTGGTATTCAACATGAAGTATTTTGAAGAGCTTAAATATGAGGATATCTCGGAAATACTGGGAACATCTGTTGGTGCACTAAAGGCATCATTTCACCATGCTGTTAAGAAAATTGAAAAATACATGGAAACAGATTAAACCCTAAAACAAACATTGCATCAAAATGTAAAAGGTTTTTTATTTACTATTTAAAATGAAGGAATTAGAAAAAAACAAGGAAGTAATTGGACGCTTTGGGAGAGAATTACCTTTCAAAGTACCATCGGAGTATTTTGAGGAACTTCCCATGAAAATTCAGAGCATCTGTTTGAGCAAAGAAAAAGAAAAAGTACATATTCCATTTTTACAGCTTATAAAGTCACAGTTAGCACTAGCAATGGGTTTTATTATACTTGCTGCCCTTGCATTTGCTGGTTATTATTACATAAAGCCCCCCTCTCAAAACAGCGTTTTAACCAACGATGATTATATTGAAATTGTAGAAAAGCATATTTCAGATTTTGATGAGGGTCACTTGTTGAATGCTGTGAAAGATTCAAAGGATACTCATTCGCCAAGCAACGATTTAACCGATGAGATGATTCGTTATCTTCTCAAAGAGAATGTCGATTACGTAACCTTGATGGAACAATACTAGTGAAATGAAACAATTATTCATTTTTTATCTAACCCCAATAGCCTTTTTTATACTTTTTAGCTTGTCACTTTTTGGACAAACCAAAGATGTACAAAAGGAGGAGATGGTCAAGGCTCAGAAAATTGCTTTCTTCACTGAGAAATTAAATCTTACAACGGAGGAAGCGCAACTATTTTGGCCTGTTTACAATGAATATTGGCAAAAAAAGAATAAGATTATCGATGATCGAAGAAATGCCATGAAATTTTGTTCTGAAAACCTCGAAAAACTTTCAGATAAAGAGATTGAGAGGTACGGCGATTTATATATTAACTTTCATAAACAAGAATCTGACCTTCTGATTGAATTCAATGAGAAGTTTAAGAAGGTGTTAACCCCTGAAAAGGTTATAAAACTCTATTTTGCCGATTACGAATTCAAGACCTATCTCCTTCAGCAAATACGTAATGCCCCAAAAAAGGAGTAAAACTATACGACGAAATTAGTACAAGAAAAGGCAACCTTTTTTGGTCGCCTTTTCTTATTTGCCATCTATAAATTTTGCTATCTGATTCATTTAAAAGTCCCGTTCCTAATAAACTCAAGCGTTTTTTCCATTTCACCGTACATCACCACATCTTCCTTAATAAATGGTACAACACATCGATACTGCGCAAGAAATTCCTCAAGGTAAGGTGATGTTTTGGCTGGACGTCGAAAATCGAGAGCTTGAGCTGCATTGAGTAGCTCAATGGCTAGAATACGCTCCACATTTTCTACAACTTTAACGAGCTTAGTGGCAGCATTAGCTCCCATGCTTACATGATCTTCCTGACCATTGGATGATACGATACTATCCACCGATGAGGGTGTACAGAGCTGCTTATTCTGGCTAACCATGGCTGCTGCAGCATACTGGGGAATCATCAGACCAGAATTAAGCCCTGGGTTTGCCACCAAGAATTCAGGTAAACCTCTTAAGCCATAGATCAGCTGCGAAACCCTACGCTCTGAAATATTTCCCAATTCAGCAAGTGCAATGGCCAAAAAATCAAAGGTTAGGGCAAGTGGCTGTCCATGAAAGTTTCCCCCCGACAGTATTGTATCCTCATCAGCCCATATGGTTGGATTGTCGGTAACCGAGTTGATCTCCGTTAAAAGAACGTGTGCCGCATAGTTTATGGCATCCTTTGATGCACCATGAACCTGAGGAATACACCTGAATGAGTATGGATCCTGTACGTGCTTTTTGGATCGGGAAATCAGCTCACTTCCCTCCAGAATCTTCCTGATATTTCGTGCTGTTTCAATTTGACCCATATGAGGCCTTACCTCATGTAAGTTTTTGTGGAATGGTTCAATCCTGCCATCGAAAGCATCAAGCGAGAGAGCCCCTATTATATCAGAAAGTTTTACTATTCTAAATGCTTTGAGCATGGCAAAAACCCCATGAGCACTCATAAATTGAGTGCCATTGAGTAGTGCAAGCCCTTCCTTCGATTTAAGGTCGATTGGCTTCCATCCAAACTTTTTAAGCACATCTTCAGCCAGCTGTTTTTTACCCTTCCACCTAACCTCCCCCATGCCTATTAGGGGCAAAAAGAGATTGGCCAAGGGTGCCAAATCGCCAGATGCACCAAGAGAACCCTGCTCGTAAACAATTGGGAGTATGTCGTTATTGTAAAAATCGATAATACGCTGAACGGTTTCCAGCTGCACACCTGAATGTCCCAATGACAAAGCATGTGCTTTTAGCAAAAGCATTAACTTTATTATCTCAGGAGAAACCTCCATACCCATGCTGCAAGCATGGGACATAACTAAATTTTTTTGCAGCTGCGAAAGTTCATTCTTCGAAATGTTTTTATTGCATAAAGAGCCAAATCCTGTTGTAATACCATAAATGGGAGTATTGCTGCCATCTATTTTCTTATCAAGATATTCACGGCAATGATTAATTAAGCCCTGAGACTCTTCAGAAATTTCAAGTTTGTGTCCTCCCCTAACCAGATCATCTAACACTTCGTAGGTTAGGGGTTTTGGTGATATGGAGTGAATTTTAGCCATATAGCTTATATTTCATTTGTTTTTTTGGATGCACTAAAGTATTTCTTAAGGTTTTCGATCTTCAAGGTTTCCTGATTCCCCGATACCATATTCTTTATGGAAACCTCTCCCCTCTGCATTTCCGATTCGCCGACAATTGCAACATACTGAATATTCTTTTTATTGGCGTAATCGAACTGCTTTTTCATCTTGGCTACATCAGGGTAAAGTTCGGCAGAAACTCCATATGAACGTATTTTTTGGATGATTTGCAAGCAAAATGCTGCCTCTTTAGCACCAAAGTTTGTAAACATTACCTGTGATGAGGAAAGAAGACTTTCAGGGAATAGACTAAGATGCAGCATTACATCATATATTCTGTCGGCACCAAATGATACTCCTACCCCAGATACATCTTTAAGCCCAAAAATACCTGTCAAATCATCATACCTTCCACCACCACAAATGCTGCCCATCTCCATATCATTTGCCTTTACCTCGAAAATAGTTCCTGTATAGTAGTTTAATCCCCGTGCAAGCGAAAGATCTAGTTCAACTGTAGTGCTTATGCCGCTAAGGTTTTTTATATAACCGAATACCTCCTCCATTTCAGCAACTCCTTTCAAGCCAACTTCGGAATTGGCCAACACCGATTCAAGTTTTTTCAACTTTTCTTCATTGGTTCCAATCAATGAAATAATTGGTTGAAGCAATGCTATTGCATCTTGCGACACTCCTCTTTCGCCAAGTTCTCGGTTAACGGCATCAATTCCAATTTTATCTAACTTGTCAATAGCTATAGTTATATCAGTAAGACGGTTGGTTTCACCCACAACCTCAGCTATACCGCTAAGAATTTTTCTATTGTTAATCTTCAAAGTTGTGCTTACCCCAAGTTTTGAGAAAACCTCGTTGATTATAAGTATCAACTCAACCTCATTCAGCAATGAATTGGAGCCAATCACATCAACATCGCACTGGTAAAACTCACGGTAGCGACCCTTTTGCGGCCTGTCGGCGCGCCATACCGGTTGAATTTGATATCGCTTGAACGGAAAGGCTATATCATTTTGGTATTGAACTACATACCGGGCAAACGGCACGGTAAGGTCGTACTTTAATCCCTTCTCGCAAAGTTTTACCGACAAGGGATTTAAATTTTCACTGTTAATATCAACACTATCAATACCCTTGAGGTAATCCCCTGAGTTCAATATCTTAAATAGTAGCCTATCGCCTTCCTCACCATATTTACCCATTAAAGTAGAAAGATTCTCCATGGCTGGAGTCTCAATGGGTTGGTATCCATACTGTTTAAAAACCGATTTAATGGTATCGAAGATAAAGTTTCGACGGGCCATTTCAACGGGCGAAAAATCGCGTGTTCCCTTTGGTATGCTTGGTTTATTCGAAGCCATTTAGTTGTTTTTTATTGCCTGTAAAGATAGGAAATATTTGAGCTTATTTTCGAAATAAACCATTTGGCAGAAAGGTATTTATACAAAGAAAGAATGATTTTTTCAACACAATACACTGATCTAATACCTCAAAATCAAAATTTTTGAGTTTAGAATTATAGCTATTAAATCTGCTCAAATCAATAAAAAGTCTTCAATTCTTAAGTAAAGAATTTAATAGAAAGAGGGTATTCAAACCTTTCTCCATTATTCGACTTAACTGAGGCAATAATTATTATAATCAGTCGAAATATTGATAGGGCGATGAGTAGGAAAATTCCAACGATCAACAATACCAATATTCCTGACACTATCATGTATAAAAGCATGGAAAGGTGAAAATTTATGGCATCTTTCCCTTGCTTATCCACCTCTGGGTACTGATCCTTTTTAATGGCCCAGAAAATCAAAGGTCCAATTATTGAACCAAATGGAATAATTAGACCTGCCAATGCTCCCAAGTGGCATAGCATAGACATTGAACGCTCCTCGTTGTTGATGTAATTTATTTTATTCATGGTTTCCATCGGTGATGTTTTTTTTAGCAATTATTCTACCAATTTTCTATACTTGATCCTTTTTGGTCCTTCATCCCCAAGTCGTTTCCGACGATTCTCTTCATACTCTGAATATGAGCCCTCAAAGAAGTATACCTGTGAGTTCCCCTCAAAGGCCAGAATATGCGTGGCAATCCTATCGAGGAACCAACGATCGTGGCTGATCACTACAGCGCAGCCCGCAAAATTTTCCAGACCTTCCTCAATGGCCCGTAATGTGTTAACATCTATATCGTTGGTAGGCTCATCCAGAAGTATAACATTGCCTTCCTCTTTAAGGGCAAGGGCTAAGTGCAACCTATTACGCTCTCCGCCAGAGAGCACGTTGCACATTTTCTCCTGATCGGCACCGGTAAAGTTAAATCTAGCCACATAAGCTCTGGCATTTACCTGCCTACCGCCAATTAGGATATGATCGGCCCCTCCTGAGATCACTTCAAAAACCGATTTCTCAGGTTCAATGGCCTTGTGTTGCTGATCAACATATGCAATCTTTACTGTTGTTCCCACCTCAAACTTACCTTTATCTATAGATTCTAAACCCATAATTAGACGAAACAGTGTTGTTTTACCTGCACCATTGGGTCCAATTACCCCTACTATTCCATTGGGTGGAAGTTTAAAGTTTAAACCTTCGAAAAGCAGTTTTTCGCCAAAAGCTTTTGCCACATCATTGGCTTCAATCACCATATCGCCTAAGCGTGGCCCATTGGGAATAAATATCTCAAGGCGTTCCTCCTTTTGCTTAACATCTTCGTTAAGCAATTTGTCGTAGGCCGATAGCCTTGCTTTTCCCTTGGCATGACGAGCTTTGGGAGACATTCGTACCCATTCTAACTCTCGCTCAAGGGTTTTTCTTCGCTTGCTCTCTTGTTTTTCCTCCTGTGCCAAACGATTCGACTTCTGCTCCAACCACGATGAGTAGTTACCCTTCCAGGGTATCCCTTCACCTCTATCCAGCTCTAAAATCCAACCTGCAACATTATCAAGGAAATAGCGATCATGCGTGATGGCTATTACGGTTCCTTTGTATTGCTGAAGGTGCATTTCTAACCACTGTACACTTTCTGCATCGAGGTGATTGGTAGGCTCATCGAGTAAAAGCACATCTGGCTCCTGTAGCAACAACCTACATAATGCAACCCTCCTTCGTTCTCCTCCAGAAAGAATATTCACCTTTGTTTCAGGCTCGGTGCAACGAAGTGCATCCATGGCCCTTTCAAGTTTCGAATCGAGATTCCAACCATCAGCATGATCAATCCTTTCGGTAAGTTCACCCTGACGTTCTATAAGCCTTGTCATCTCATCGTCGCTCATTGGCTCGGTAAATTTTGCGTTCACCTCCTCATACTCTTTAAGAAGAGATACCACATCCTTAACTCCCTCTTCAACAACCTCTCTTACGGTTTTTGTTTCATCAATCAAGGGATCCTGTTCAAGGTAGCCAACAGTATAACCCGGCGAAAAAACGACTTCCCCTTGAAATGACTTTTCAATGCCACCAATAATCCTTAAAAGAGTCGATTTTCCAGATCCATTGAGACCAATTATGCCAATCTTGGCACCATAAAAAAAAGACAAGTAAATATTATTTAAAACTTTTTTATGTGGGGGGTAAGTTTTGCTCACTCCCACCATTGAAAAGATAATTTTTTCGTCAGCCATGAGATTAATTCCATTAAATATTTATCCTATCAAACAACAATAATTCAATCAAAAAAAGGCACCGTCTGCATCTCGAATTTGGATGCCGACGATGCCACTCTTATAATAAAATTGTGTATGTTATTTTATCTTTTTGAAATCCTTTGGTAAAAAACCATCACCACGTTTTTTCTTTCTGTTGATCATATGGTAATCAAAGTAGTAAAACTGGTCATCGCCTGCTCCAATAAGGATTTTGTAGCAACGAGCTTGTAAACGGGTTCCTTCTGGACCAACCTTATGTAAGAATACTACATTTTCATTCTTTTCTGCTATGGCTTTTTCTAAATCATCCTTGTTAACTATTTTTACCGTATGGGGATATAACTTTCTTATTTCAGATAGACTTCGGATATTGGGTTCAATATCCTCCTCCAAAAGCCAAAGTTCCTTATTTCGGGTTTCCTTACGATTCTTGTTATAATGATCAAAGATGTTAGATTTAATTAGTTTGGGATTCTCATCTAGCATTCTAATGTGATTCTGAGCAAAGCGAATAAGGCTTTCAATCTTATATGCATAGCTGTCTTCGGGAACCGAAGCGTAACCAAGGGGTACAGAACAGATGTCAGGCAAATCGGTATGCCTTTTTACGGCTGCCCCCAATACAATGCTTATAAAATTGTAAGTTGCCTCAAGCTTGTCGGCAGAGAATTTTACCTGGAGCTTAACCAAAAACGATTTATTAATGTCTCCACGCATCTCTTCAAACTGTGTTGCATTTATAAATTCGTAAGGTGTAATCTTCCATGAATTTTCAACAGCAGTTTTTATTTTAAAGTTATACTCCGACATGGGATTATCTTCAAGTACAACATATGTTGTTGTTTTCAAAAAACTTTTAATATCCTCATGCCTGGCAACGTAACGGTCGGCAAAGCTGCTAATGGATATGGAAAGAATTCCAATGATAACAAATAGTTTTTTCATATTAGTTTTAATTTTTAGTTAGATTTCTTTATGCAAATTTAATGGAATACTCCTTTTAATACTACTTTTTAACTTTTTTTTGATAATTCATACGATTATTTTTTTTAATCACAACTTATAAATAGTCAACCTGATAAGAAAATAATAATTATTCAATAATACGTTTTGTATTAATTATGCAAACGGTTGAAGTGTTCAATTTCCAACTTATTTATTAAATTGCAACGGGGAAAAACGCTTTATCCACACAAATAGTATTATGATCTCAGGAACTAAACTTGTTGATTCTGAAGAGTTCAGAAGAGCTGCCAAGTTATACACTATAGGTGGCCGAGGTATCGCAAAATTGTTAATGGCTATTCTCAAGATTAACAGAATAAACAGAGAATATGCAAAAATTAGCGACTTACGAGGTATTGAGTTCCTTAATGCTTTATTAAAAAAATTGGAAATCAAATACGAGGTTAACCCTGAAGAATTAAAACGTATCCCCAATAAAGGTCCTTTCATCGTCGTAGCTAATCATCCCTACGGAGGTATTGATGGAGTTATTCTACTAAAACTGGTAAAAGATGTTCGTCCCGATTTTAAGATGATGGCCAACTTCCTTCTACGAAGAATTGAGCCAATCAAGGAATCCATTATCCCTGTTGATCCTTTCGAAGGAAAAAGTCAAACTTCTGGCAGTTTAGCAGGAATAAAGAGTGCCATTAGCCACCTTCACGACGGTTGCTCAATTGGCATTTTCCCTGCTGGTGAAGTGTCAACCTACTACAACACTGAATCACCAGGAGTAGCCGATAAACAGTGGAGCGAGTCGATACTCAAGTTCATTAAACGGTCGCAAGTTCCAATTATACCTGCATATTTCAAAGGCACAAACAGCAAACTTTTCCACATACTAGGACTAATTCACCCTGCACTCCGAACCATTAAACTACCCTCTGAACTGTTCAACAAGAAGAACAAGGTGGTTAAAGTTCGAATAGGCCTGCCCATATCGGTTGAAGAGCAGAATGAATTCTCAGATATTGCCAGATTTGGGCGTTACCTTAGGCTAAGAACTTATGCACTTGGATCGTCAATTGAGGTGAAGAAATTTTTCAACTACCGACTAAAACCCGAAGCGAAACCAGTTGATATAATTCAACCTGTTGCCTCAGATTTAATTCAGAGTGAAGTAGAATCGTTAATGGAAAATTACTTACTTTTTAAAAGTAAAAATTTCTGCATAATATGTGCCCCATCAGTGGAAATGCCTAACATAATGACTGAATTAGGGAGACTTCGCGAAATCACCTTTAGGGGTGTTGGTGAAGGCACCAATCGAAAGATTGATATCGATGAATTCGATTTATATTACAATCAGCTCTTTATTTGGGATGAAGAGGTTAAAACCATTGTAGGTGCTTATCGTGTAGGGAAGGGCAAGGAAATACTTGAGCGTTATGGCAAGAAGGGGTTCTATATCCAAAGTCTTTTTAAAATTGACAACGGATTTTTACCAATTCTTGGGCAAAGCATCGAACTAGGCCGCTCATTCATTGTAAAGGAATACCAAAAAAAACCTCTACCCCTTTTTCTTCTTTGGAAAGGAATATTATACTTCCTGATAAAGAATCCTGAATATAGATATTTAATAGGACCCGTAAGCATTTCGAGCCGTTTTTCGAATTACTCAAAAGGAGTTATTATTAACTTTATGAAAGCAAACTTCTTCGATCGTGAATTTGCCAGATTTATTACTCCAAGGAATAACTTTAGGGTTCCAGTCAGCAAAGATGATACTGAAGTAATTTTTGAAAAAAGCAACGACATCAATAAGCTAGATAGATTTATCCAAGACATTGAACCAGATGATTTCCGAATGCCAATTCTACTCAAAAAGTACATTAAACTCAACGGCAAAATAATCGGATTCAACGTTGATCCCAAGTTTAATAATGCTCTCGACGGACTTCTTGTTCTTGACCTATTCCAAGTCCCATTTGATACCATAACCTCTCTTTCAAAAGAGATAAATGATAAGTCGTTGCTGGATAGGTTTAACCTTTCAGACTATACTTTTGAAAAGGAAGATAAACGACAACCTTCACCCACAAGCTAATTGAACCTTTTTTAATCCGTTTTGTTTTTACCATATAATAATTAAACAATATTCTCATTGAAACAATGTGTTATTGTTAACTAATGAATTAAACAACAAATGGATATGAAAAGAAAAAGTATTTTTTTATTAGCATCAATCGTAGTGTTAATTCTCTCGAGCTGTATGCAAGCACCCGAAGGAGAGAAGGTTGAAACAGGAGATGTGTATACAATAAAGCCTTATGATCATGGGATTGAACTTAAGGTTGATTTGGAGAATAGCAGCATTGAATGGCTTGGAACCAAGCCAACAGGCACCCACTTCGGAACCCTCGGCATTAAAGAGGGGAGCGTTTTTGTTAAGGATGGTAATATTCTGGGAGGGAAATTCATAATGGATATGAATAGTATTGTTGTTCTTGACATCGATAATCCGGAAATGAATGGCAATTTGGTTAGGCACCTAAAATCTGCCGACTTCTTTTACGTTGACTCATTCCCAAATGCTTACTTTGAATTCTCGAAGATTAAGGCAATTAAGAATGTACAGGGCTCTGATGCAGAGTTCAACCCCTCGCATCGAATTGAAGGCAATTTAACCATTAGGGGCATTACAAAAGGGATTAACTTTAATGCAAAAATCAACTTAAATAAAGGAATATTGCAAGCTACAACTCCCCAGTTCCTCTTAAACAGGACTAATTGGAATGTAATTTATGGCTCTAATTCCATTTTTGCCAACCTTAAGGATAACTTCATTCACGACGAAATGGGCGTAAAGATTAACTTGGTGGCAAATTAACATAACGATTATAAAATATTTATAACCTCTGGGTGAGTTTTCGTCCAGAGGTTTTGTTTTTATATATTATTTAAACCTATCTCAACTCTGAACATCAAAAATGAAATTATTTTCTGCCATGTTGTCTTCCTGATAATCTAAAAATTTTAGCATGAAATTTTTCTCAAACATTCTGTTTGCAATGCTATTCCTTATCATCATTTTGAGTTGTAAAACTAGTGATGATGAAAGAATTAGAGCAAAAGCCAAAAAAATCCATTCGCAAATACTAACCATTGATACTCATACCGACACTCCACTCATGTTTGAACGAGAAGGATTCGATTTTAGCGGTAGTGACAACAACTCTCGGGGAAAGGTTGATCTCAAAAAAATGAAAATAGGAGGACTCGATGCTGCATTCTTTGCCGTTTTTATTGGTCAGGATGAACGAACTCCAGAAAAGTATGCTGAGGTATATACAAGAGCCATGGAAATTTTTGATGCTCTCCATACAACAATCAGTGAATATGCAGATAAGGTAGCTATTGGCCTTACTTCGGACGATGCTTATAGAATTAAAGACGCAGGCAAAAAAGCTATATTCATTGGTGTTGAAAATGGATATCCTATAGGTAAAAACCTATCAATACTTTCAGAATTTTACGAAATGGGTGCCCGTTATCTTACCCTTTGTCATACTCGAAATAATGATATATGCGATTCATCAACCGACCCCTCAGGGCCAGAACATGACGGTCTAAGTGCTTTTGGCGAACAAGTTATTGTTGAACTCAACAGGCTTGGAATGCTAGTAGATGTTAGCCATATTTCTGAAAGTGCATTCTACCAAACCCTTAAGATATCAAAAGTTCCCATTTTTGCATCTCATAGCAATACCCGTGCAGTATGCGATAACCCCCGAAACCTTTCCGATGAAATGATCTTAAAGCTGGCAGAAAAGGGTGGAGTTGTTCAGCTAAGCCTCTTGAGTAGCTATGTTAAAACCACAGAGTCAAATCCTGCAAGGGATAGCGCACATAACCAACTCCTCAAAAAGTACAATAACTTCCAAAACCTTTCGCTCGAGACAAGAAAACAAGCAGTAGAAGAGTGGTACGCAATCGATGATGCTTTTCCACCAGTTTTAGCAAATATATCCGATTTGGTTGATCATATTGATCATATTGTCAAGATTGTAGGAATTGATTACGTGGGGATTGGTAGTGATTTCGATGGTGGAGGTGCATTAGAAGGATGCATGGATGCCAGCCAAATGATTAACATAACTATTGAACTTCTTAAAAGGGGATACTCAAAAAATGATATTGAAAAGATTTGGGGTAAAAACTTTATTCGAGTTTTAAAACAAGCCGAAGCTTACTCTAATAGTCTGAAATAAAACTGGTTCGTACCATTGAACTCTTGCCTATTTCTTCATATTTGTTTTATTATCAAACATTTAATCAATATAATATTTACTGTATTGACTTATAAAAGGTAAATAAAAAAAGTACATTTTTTTTCGGCATCAATATCTTTAGCAATCAACCGATTGAGGAAATACATTCCCACTTTGTAGAAATATCTTTGCAATACAACATAAAAAAGTTATACATTTGTACAATATTTCTTTAAAAGAGATATGCAAATAATACTCATAAATTACTAGTAATTATGATTATACGATCTGCAAAATTTCTAAAAAGTAGTCCACATGTTGGGCTCTGCCCACACCCCGATCTTCCCGAATATGCATTTATCGGAAGGTCAAACGTAGGCAAGTCTTCACTTATTAACATGATCACCGGATTAAGAACCTTAGCTAAGGTGTCGGGAACCCCAGGAAAAACTCAGTTAATCAATCACTTTGAGATTAACGAATCGTGGTTTTTGGTAGATTTACCAGGTTATGGGTACGCTAAAGTTTCAAGAGGTAAAAGAGAGGTTTTCTCCGAAATGATTACCAAGTATATTCTTAACCGCGAAAATCTAAACTGCCTTTTCGTATTAATTGATTCAAGGCTTGAACCTCAGGCTATTGATCTCACATTTATCAACTGGCTAGGAAGTAACCACATACCTTTTGCTTTAGTATTTACAAAAACTGACAAATTAAGCTCATCTACTCTGAATAGCTCCTTATCAAAATACAAAAAGCAACTTTACGAAACATGGGAGGAATTACCACGCATTTTTACTTGTTCAGCAGTTACTCGTATTGGAAGAGATGATATACTCAATTACATTGCTGAGATTAATACCACTTCTGATGTTTTAGTTAAATAGCATAAAATTTAAAAAAAATCTAACCCCAATAGAATAACTCTGTTGGGGTTTTATGTTTGATAAAAGAGATTTAAATTACCAATAAACAAATACTATTTGTCTAATAAAAGCTCAGATAAAAATTATTATCATTTTGATTTTTTACATTAAATTTGCCCAAACATCCAAGTATTCATAGCAAAATCAACAAATCATGCGTAAAAGCAACTGTATAAAGTTCTTCTCAGGACGTAATTCCCTTTATCTAGCCACAGAAATTGCACGTAACTTTGGTATACCGTTGGGTAAATCATCAGTGACTGACTTTAGCGATGGTGAGTTTCAACCCTCATTCGACGAATCAGTTCGCGGGGCAACGGTTTTTATTATTCAATCAACCTTCCCTCCTACTGATAACCTATTCGAATTGCTTCTTATGATTGATGCTGCCCATAGAGCATCAGCATATAAAGTGGTCGCCGTCATTCCATACTTTGGTTGGGCTCGACAGGATCGAAAGGATAAACCCAGGGTATCAATAGGGGCAAAACTTGCTGCAAACCTGCTTATCGCTGCTGGGGTTGACAGGGTAATGACCATGGATCTTCATGCTGACCAAATTCAAGGATTCTTCGACGTTCCTGTTGATCATCTTTACGTTTCGTCAATCTTTGTCCCATATATTAAAAGTTTAAACCTTGACAATATTGCCATTGCTGCTCCCGATATGGGTGGTGCCAAAAGGGCTAATGCCTATGCTCGCTTTTTGGATTCTCCCCTGATAATATGCCATAAAACCAGAGAAAAGGCAAATCAAGTGGGTCAGCTTACCGCTATTGGTGAAGTGGAGGGGAAAAATGTAATTATCCTTGATGATATGGTTGACACCGCAGGAACCCTTACCGCTGCTGCTGATATGATGATGGAAAAAGGTGCCCTTAGCGTTAGAGCTTTTGCCACTCACCCTGTCCTTTCTGGTCCGGCTTACGAACGGATAGCCAATTCGGCAATCAAAGAGTTGGTGGTGACCGATACTATTCCAATCAAAAAAAATCAAAATACAGAAAAAATAAGAGTACTTTCTGTTGCGGAACTTTTTGCAGATGTAATCAATAAAGTTTACAATTTTGAGTCTATTAGTGAGAAGTTTATCATTTAATTTTTGAACCTTTTCAAAAGTCTTCCTATATTTGCACCCCAAAAATCCCCTCAGCTATAGGAATGGCGCGATGGGAGGCTGACTAAAAAACAGAGGGGCAGCCTTGAGTAGCGTCGATTATTAACAAACAACAATATCAAAAAAATGGAATCATTTGAAATTAAAGGTTCGCTGAGGACCGAAACAGGAAAGAAGTTTGCAAAAAAATTACGCAAAGAAAAAGCAGTTCCTGCAGTTCTTTATGGCGGAAAGGAGAATGTATTATTTTCAGTTCAAGAAAGTGATTTACGTGGATTAATCTACACACCCGATGTTTTCCTTATCAATCTTACCATCGGCAAAAAAAAGCACAAAGCCATTGTAAAAGAAATTCAGTTTCATCCTGTTCATGATAGGGTACTTCATGTTGATCTTCTCGAAATTTTTGATGATAAAAAGATTACCATTGCAATACCCGTTAAACTAGTTGGATCAGCCGAAGGCTCAAAGCAGGGAGGTAAACTTGCCCTCATTACAAGAAAACTTCGTGCGTTTGGATATCCAAATGATTTACCCGGTGTACTTGAGATCGATGTAACTTCAATGGGTCTTGGAAAGAGCAAACTTGTTGAAGAAGTTAAGTTTGATAATTTTGAACTTGTCGATCCTAAATCTACTGTTATTGCCTCGGTTAAACTAACAAGGGCTGCTCGAGGAACACAGGCAACTGAGGAAGAAATCCCAGCAGCTGCACCGGCCGAAGCTGTAGAAAAAGAGAAAGAAGAATAACAAAAATAAATCTTTGTTGGCTTGAAATACTTGATTGCCGGGCTTGGGAACATGGGAAAAGAGTATTCCAATACCCGCCACAATATAGGTTTTACGGTATTGGACGCACTGGCTAAGGCGTCCAATACTATTTTTGGGGCTAAGCGATATGGCGATATAGCTGAGCTTAAGCACAAAGGAAGAACCTATATTTTGCTTAAACCCTCAACCTATATGAACCTTAGCGGGAAAGCGGTATCATATTGGCTTAACAAAGAAAAAATTCCCATTGAGAACCTTTTGGTTGTTGTTGATGATGTAGCCCTTCCCCTAGGTACACTCCGGATTCGACTAAAAGGTAGCGACGGGGGACATAATGGACTTAGAAGTATAATTGAAACCCTTGCCAGCCAAGACTATGCAAGGTTGCGATTTGGAATAGGCAGCGATTTTCCAAAAGGTTATCAAGTAGACTATGTACTTGGAGAGTGGACTCCCGATGAACTTACTACACTGTCCCAACACATTGAAAAAGCAGGAGAAATTATACTAAGCTTTGGGGTCATTGGCATAGAGCAAACCATGAACCTGTACAATAAAAAGTAATCGGATTTCCAATTATGGAAAACTCCCAACAGACAAGGGTTGATAAATGGCTTTGGATGGTTAGAATTTTTAAAACCCGAAGCCTCTCCACCGAAGCCTGCAAGAAGGGAAGAGTATTGCTCAACGGCATTGAGGCAAAAGCCTCAAAAGAGGCAAAGGAAGGTGATACTATTAGCGTGAAAAAAACACCCGTGCAATACTCATTCTTAATTAAGGGTATTCCCAAAAACCGTGTTGGAGCAAAACTTTTACCTGATTACTTGGAAGATACCACACCCAATGAAGAACTGGAAAAACTCAATGCTGGCTTTATGGCATTTCATGGCTACCGTAAACGGGGAACCGGACGTCCTACCAAAAAGGAGCGACGAACGCTTGATGAGATTAGAAACCTCGCATTTGATGACTGTGATGATTAGGTCATAACTTTAAAAACGATAGCTAAATCCAATCCCAAACAGCTCTTTAACCTGAAGTTTTGCAATCATATCATCATCGTATACTATGAGGGTTTGAAAACGAGCTGTTATATAATTCCCCAACTTAAGATTTAGCGAAACCTCCCAGTTTACATCAATATTTTCAGGTTTTTCAACATAGTTTGAAAATAGTTCCAACTTGGATCTTACAGAAAAATTATCTGTAAAAAATTTGTCCTGATAGACTATTCTAACGAATCCACCCATCTCCGACCTGGTGGTTGAACCTTTCTTAACCCCAAAAGCCCCTTGATCTGCAAGTTTTTGATCGCTGACAATGGTTAATCGTCCTGAAATAGGCGAAAGGAAAAAACTCAATTTATCCGACGGACGATAGTCCATCCCTCCTGATATGATGATGTATGCTGGAGCTAGAAAATTTGATATTACCACCGAATCGTTAGGGTAGTTATACCCTGCGGAAAACTGCGTTTTAAAACCCAAAAGTGCACTGTATAACCACTTTTCTGACGCTTTTTTCCCATACTGTGACGAAAAATCTATTTTATCTTCATTTTTTATTACCCTATCCTCTCCTTGCTTTGTAAGACCATAACCAATATCCAGAGTATTGTCCCACTTGATTTTACCTTTGTGAAAATTGGCCGTTAACAATGTGCCCGCCGTTCCAGAAATAGCGTCCTCACCTCCTGCAACCCAGTTGGTTAATGAGATCTGACTAAAAGTAAGAGAAAAATTCCCTCCAAACTTCCATAGTTTAATCTTTGCTGTTGTGTCTACCTCAGGTGTATCTTTCAAAATAGTGGAATGTATTTCTACTATATCATCAAGGCTTTCCTGAGAGAATGTGAATGAATAAAACAAAACAGAAATTAATAGTAATAGAATCCTTTTCATTGCTTTAATAAAATTTGAAATTCATTTTTTTGGTGATGGCAAGTAGTAGCATACGGCTCTTT
>Ga0334882_1001682_pt1 | contig 25293 bp, 24 predicted proteins | sample GraSluR1_MG_5_FD_207226 | JGI IMG/M metagenome (GOLD analysis project Ga0334882, IMG submission 207226) | Sludge microbial communities from methane-producing bioreactor in Wageningen University, Netherlands - Granular Sludge_15_04-R1 | ecosystem: Engineered > Bioreactor > Anaerobic >...
AGGCCTTAAGCATTACACTCACTTATGCTGTTATGGTATTTAAAGATTCATGGCTTAAGGCGGGGTACGATTCATCCCCGGCCTAAAGACCGGGGTTTTCTCTACCCCTGCACCCCGCATCTATAATTAATTTAAATGAGTCTCGGAGAGGACGCTAGGGTGGCTCAGGGGGCGATCCCTACGCACCCCAGCCGCGGATCACCTGAAGATGAGCTCCTTATTTATCTCGAACTTCCCGTCTAGGGTTGTCTTGGTATCGATCTTCCGGTTGATGTCGTTTCTGAAGGCTTCCAGGTTCCATATACCGCTGAACTCGCTCTTGACGTCGAAGGTGGTGGCGTTGGGCGAGATGACCATCCGGTCCATCCCCGAGTAGGAGGAGACGACGTTGACGTTGGATATGTCCACCCCCGACCCCTTGAAGACCTTAGAAGAATCGAAATGCTGGACGTTTACCAGGAGACCCTTGGGAAACTCGATCTTGCGATCTATCGTCGAAACTCCTGCGGACTGGTTCCATACGCCTGTCGAGAAGTAGTCTATAGAACCCTTACCGTAGAGGACTTCGGTGTTGGAAAACCCCTTCCAGCGATCGATATTGGAGCTGACTATCTCGGTCTGGCCTTCTCCTGTTACCTCTAGATATCCGGTGATAAAACCGTCCTGAAACGCCGGCGAGGCTCCGGCGGTCACCGCCAGGATGGCGGCGGTCATGAGGGAAAGGCAAAGAGCGATCGCGTTTCTCATGGTACTCCCTGGATATCATATATCGTAATTACATTTAAACCTTTTTAATTGAAACCCTCTATGCCGAGTCGGAAGAGGGGGATCAGGGGCTGGTCGGAGGCTGTTGGATAGCCTTTATCACCTTTAAGCTGAAAAGGGGGGCATCGTGTATCTGGACTATTTCCCCTACGAGTCGCTGAGGCCCTACCAGGACGCCATGCTCGACGACGTTTACGGGACGGTGAGAGGCGGGGAGCATGCGGTCTTGATGATCGACGCCCCCACCGGGAGCGGAAAGACCAGCTGCATCTCCGCGGCCCTGGCTGCGGCCCCAGGCAAGATCGCTGTGGCGGTGAGGACCGTCAGCCAAATAGACGTATACCTTGACGAGATCGCGAAGATCTGGTCGAAGACGAGGCACCGACCCACCATAGCCTACATGGTGGGAAAACAGAAGATGTGCCCCCTCGCTGACGAGTTCTCCGGAGAGTCCGTCTACGCCGGATGCTCCAGGCTCCGGGAATGGACGAAGAGGAAGATGATCGCAAGGCTCGGAGAGGTGGGGGGGAAGTTCTACGACCCCTCCCAGGATAAGAGCGCCCACCAGTCAGTTCCGGGGTACAGGACCTTCTGCCCTTACTATATGATGACAAGAGAGGTCTTCGAGCTTCAGGGCAAGCCCCACTTCAGGCATTCCGGTCCGATCCTGGACCTGGTAGACGACCTCAGGGGCGGGATCAGGTCTCCGAACCGTTTCATCAGAGAGTGTCGGGAGCTGTGCCCCTACGAGGTGATGAGCCTCTCTGCCAAGGGGAGCGACGTCGTAATCCTAAATTACTCTCACCTCTTCAGCCCCGAGTTCCAGGAGATCATCTTCGACTGGCTGGAGATGGACCGGGGTTCTTTGACCCTCTTCGTCGACGAGGCCCACAACCTGGGAGACGCCGTCAGGGCCTTAAATACCAGGGTCCTCTCTCCGAGGATGATCGACCTCGCCGAGAAGGAGGTGGAGAAGTACCAGCAGTCTATGGGCCAGTCGAGGCTCCAGGAGTCCTCCCTCGACGCTTCATCCCGATTGAAGGGGGTGGAGGTGGTCAGGACCCTTCTTCCGAGGCTTCGAAAGTACATCCAGAGCCGCCAGGTCAGAATGCAGGAGGGAGAAGAGCTCCTGGATGCGGACCTATTCAGGGATTTCCTGTATCGGGGGTTTGACGACGTAGAAGAGGCGCTCTCGGCGGCGACGGAGGTGGCGGTGATGGTGGCGGAGCTGGAACTCGCCGAGGGGGACCGCGAAAATCTCCAGGGCGATATCGAGCCCAGCCTCGCTCATGTCCTCCTCTTCCTCGGGGACATGGAGATGGCTGAGAGGGACCTGTCTTACCAGAGGAAGATCACCGTCGTCGGCACCGGCGATAAGAAGAGGGCGTGGCTGGAGGTGAACAACGTCGACCCCGCCCCGCTGGTGAGGAGGGTGACGGACAACGTCAACGCCACGGTGATGCTCAGCGGGACCCTCTCGCCCCTGGAGGCCTACGAACTCTACCTCCTCGCCGAGAAGGATAGGGCGAAGAAGATCAGCCTGCCAAACCTCTTTCCCCCGGAGAACAGGCTCCTTCTGGTCGCCAAGACCGCGACGACGCAGCTTGAAAAAAGAGACGAGTCCGGAAATAAAAGGGAGATAACAGAGCACATCGAGGCTATCATCGAAGAGGTCGCCGGAAACGTAGCCGTCTTCTTCACATCTTACTCGATGATGAACCAGTACGAAGCGACCTGCAAGGCAGCCGCAAGGAAGGTCGGAAAGATGCTCTATTCCGAGCCGAGGAACGCCGAGGACGTCCCGGCGATCCTGGAAGATTTCTTCCGGGCGGCAAAGAAGCGCGGCGCAGTCCTCCTGGGGGTATCCGGCGGAAAGCTCGCCGAGGGCATAGACTACAAGGGCGAGGCGCTGAGCGGCGTCGCCGTCATCGGCCTCCCCCTGGGCTTCTATAATGAGATCCAGAGGGAGACCAACCAGTACTACGTCAGGAAGTACGGCCAGAAGAACGGGATGCTCATCGCCTACACCCTCCCTGCGATAAATCGGGGGCTTCAGGCGGCGGGGAGGGTGATCAGAGACGCCTCGGAGCGGGGCGTCATCCTCTTCTGCGATCGGCGGTTTCGCGAGGGGGGGAGGAACGGGGTTCTATCTTTCCTTCCGAAGTGGATCCGAGACGAGCTGATGGTCACCGACGCTGCGAAGAGCCGGGTGATCATCAGGGCGCGGGTGGCGGAGTGGGAGAGGGAGCGGATCTGATCCGTTGGACGATCTTTCATCTCGACCTACATCGACCTGCACCATCTCTACATATCTCGATCTTCTCTATCTCGACCTCGTCGGCCTTCCGGACCTTCCGCCCTCCATCTCCTCCGTCTCCACGAGCTTCAGGGGTACTGCACCCAGGGCCTTTCCCACCATCGCCTTGGCGATCCTGAAGGCGTGCTCCTCGTTCTCGGCGTCGTAGACCTTGATCTCGAATAGGAGGCCCACGAGGGCGGTTCCCGCCACCATGAAGACGCCGTCGAGGGACTCGCCGCAGGCAGGGCAGATCGTCTGGCCCACCTCCACCTCCACGAAGTCGAGCTTCTTGTTGTTCAGCCTCTTTCCCGCCTCCGATATCGCGACCCCGATGGCGTCGTCGGTGGATTTGACGTCTCTGACCAGCCAGGCGCCCTCCATAAGGACGTTGAAGTTCGTCATGTAGTACCTGATTTGGTGATGGAGGATATGTATGTTTTCTATGAGACTGGAAAGAGATCTCCATCGAGATACCCTGCCCGTCCCATCGGCGTCAGGGGAGGTCGAACTCCGCCACCACCGGAGCTTGGTGGTACTCGGGGAACTTCGGGTTTTCATCGCTCAGGACTCGCTCCTTGATACAGGCAACATCCACATACGAATGGTTCACCACTTTCAGTATTCACTCCGAGCTCCCGGATTATATGGCCTTGTTGTACACAGAACGAATCAGACATTTCACAATTCGGAAATAATATTAGACAAAACAGAAAACATTATATCTATAACCCTAGTTGGGTTACCTCATGGGCGAATATCTGGTGAGGTGTCTGGGATGCGGGCGGATCCACCCGCCTCACGCCCTTGCCTGCCAAAATGACGACTCCCTCCTCAGAACCGAGTACGCATCAAAGAGGCTCGCCCTGAGGGGCGACTTTTCCGGCCTCTGGAAGTTCTACGACTGGCTTCCTGTGAAGGAACCTCTTCGCGGATCGGGGGAGAAGCCCGTCACTTATAAGAGCAAGGGGCTCGCCCGGGCGCTGGACCTTGAGAACCTCTACATCAGCTTCAGCGGCTACTGGCCCGAGAAGGGAGCGAAGATGACCACCTGCAGCTTCAAGGACCTGGAAGCTCCTCCAACGGTGGAGAGGATGATGGAGGCGGAGGACGAGAGGGTCCTGGTGGTCGCCTCGGCGGGAAACACCGCCAGGGCCTTCGCCCAGGCGGCCTCTGCAGTCGATCTGCCCCTGGTCCTGGTGGTGCCGGCCTCGGGGATCCACCGGCTATGGATCGATGGGGATCTCCCTGAGTCCGTCTTGGTGATATCGGTGAAGGGGGACTACACCGAAGCCATCGACCTCGCTGGCCGCCTCGAAGCCCATCCGCGGTTCGTCGGCGAAGGCGGGGCGAGGAACGTCGCCCGGAGGGACGGAATGGGCGTCGTCGTTCTGGACGCCGCCCTCTCGATGAAGTCCCTCCCCGAGCATTACTTCCAGGCGATCGGCTCCGGCACCGGTGGGATCGCCGCCTGGGAAGCCTCCCTCCGCCTGCTGGGAGACGGCCGCTTCGGCCGGCGCCTCCCTCGGCTTCACCTCGCCCAGAACAGCCCCTGCGCCCCCGTCTACGCCGCCTGGACCGGCTCGGTGCAGGAGGCGGGCCGGTGTCCCGGCGGGATGTACGACGACGTACTCTACAATCGAAAGCCGCCTTACGCCGTCAAGGGCGGCGTACGGGAGGCGCTGGAGGAGACGGGTGGCGAGGTTTACGGGATAACAAACCAGGAAGCGAGAGAGGCTCAGAAGATCTTCGAGGAGTCTGAGGATATCGACATCCTCCCCGCGGCGGCGGTGGCCGTCGCTGCCCTTTTGAGGGCCGCAAGATCCGGGGCGGCGGCAAAGAGAGATCTCACGCTGCTGAACATCACCGGGGGCGGCATCTCCCGGGCGAAAGAGGAACTTAAGATGAACTATCTAAAATGTGACATAGAGGTCTCACCATCGGCTTTCAGATCAGAATCCACATCTCCATCTTACAACGACCTTCTGGCCGAGATCGACGAGATCCTGGGAAGGAGGGGCTGAACCATGGCGACGGACCGGGCCTGCACCCTCACTATAATCGGGGGATTCGATAAAGACGGAAACCCGGACTTGGTGGAGAGGCTGGAGATGCACCGGGGCGAGGTGATAGGTATCGTGGGGCCCACGGGATCGGGGAAGAGCTCTCTGATAGCCGACATCGAGCAGTTCGCCTTAGGAGACACCCCCTCGGGCCGGAAGATCCTGATCGACGGCTGCGAGCCCAGGGCTGAGATTAGGTCCGACCCCCGAAAGAAGCTTATCGCCCAGCTCTCCCAGAATATGCACTTCCTCGCCGACATGAGCGTCGATGAGTTCCTCAGGATGCACGCCAAGAGCAGGGGGAGGTCCCCAGAGGTGGCGGAAAGGGTGATCGAGCTCGCCAATACCCTCACCGGAGAGCCGGTGCGTCCAGACCACCACCTGACGATCCTTAGCGGAGGCCAGTCGAGGGCCCTCATGACCGCCGACATCGCGGTCATCAGCGATTCGCCGATAGTCCTCATCGACGAGATCGAGAACGCTGGGATCAAGAAGAAGGAGGCCCTCGACCTCTTGGCAGGAGAGGGTAAGATCGTCGTTGTCGTGACCCACGACCCGATGCTCGCCCTCATGACATCCCGGAGGGTCGTGATGAAGAACGGCGGTATGGTGAGGGTTATCGAGACGAGCGCCGAAGAGCAGAAGGTCTGCGAAAATCTGACCAAGGTCGACGACTGGCTGATGGACCTCCGGGAGACGATCAGGCGGGGCGAGGTGGTGGGGGCCGCAATTTGAAGCTCGCGGTTTTGGCTGGAACCCCCGGATCCGGCAAGACCTCCGTTCTGATCCACGCCGCCAGAAGCCTCAAGAGGGATGGGCTCCGGCCTGCCGTAGTCAAGATCGACTGTCTCTGGACCGAGGACGACAAGAGGTTCCAACGGCTCGGCGTTCCCGTGGCTGTGGGCCTCGCCAAGGACATGTGCCCCGACCACTACTCGATATACAACGTCGACGAGATGCTCGACTGGGCGCGATCAGAGGAGGCCGACCTCCTCCTAAACGAGACGGCAGGGCTATGCCTCCGGTGCGCCCCTTACCCCGACAAGTGCCTCGCCGTCTGCGTCATCGACGTCACCACGGGGCCCAACGCCCCCCTGAAGGTGGGGCCGCTCCTGACCACCGCCGACGTCGCCGTCATCACCAAGGGTGATATGGTCTCCCAGGCCGAGAGGGAGGTATTTCGGGAGAGGATTCTGGAGGCGAACCCCGGTTGCAGGATCGTCGAGGCGAACGGCCTCACCGGGAAGGGCGCCGCAGAGCTGGCGGAGCTTATAAGGGGCGGCCCCGAGGTCGGCGATGATATGCTCCTGCGCCACAACCCGCCCCTCGCCATATGCACCCTCTGCACCGGAGAGCTTCGGGTCTCAAAGGAGCACCACCGAGGAGTCCTTCGCCACCTCGATGGCTTCATGGAGTACTTCGGGGAGTAGAGCGATGAATATGAACCGAGGCTATGGAGGCTTTGAGGGGCTTGCCCGGATATGCCTTGCGAATTTATGATAGAGGGACGGTGCTCGTGAGATGAAGGAGATAGAAGATCTTCTCCCCGGCTACAACTGCGGCGAATGCGGCTATAGAAACTGTCGAGAGTTCGCTCGGGCTTTATCCCGGGGGCCGGACGAAGGTACCGACATCGACCTCTGCCCATTCCTGGGCCGAAAGAAGCATCTCGAAAAAAGGGCCGAGATAGAAGGAAAGCTTCCGGAAATTAGACGCAGGTGGGCGGATGGAGAGGTCGATGAAGAGGCGGAGATCCGGGGTGTCATCGACGGCCTCGTCGCTACCTTCGCTCTCGCGCCCCTTCCCGGAGAGCCCGCCTGCCGGGAGGATCTTCTCGTCATCGACCGGGACGCCCAGTTCAATGTCGGGGACGTCCTCCGCTACCGCCCCCTCGGCTGCCCCATAACTCATTTTGGAAAGATCATCAAGATAGATCACGGCCTCGTCACCGTCGAGATGGTGGGGCCCCGCCACCTCCTCGGCGACGAGAGCTTCGCTCCAAAGGATGTGGGGGTCTGCATGGTAGCTGCCTTCGAGGGGATCGTCAGCAGGGGCCGGATCCCCAAAGTAGGCGAGACGGTCAGTTTCCTTCCGGAGCACTGCATGATGCAGAAGGTCCACTCCGGAGTGATCGTCCACTCCGAGGGGAGGATGGTCAGGATCGAGGGGATCGATCTGAAGGTCTGGTGAGGAGGAAAACCTCGCCAAAATAGCCGTTAAATATAATACTGAGTTATAACGAGATAAAAAATGGATAAAGAAATTCCAGCCGAGGGTTAAATCCCGTTCAACGGGTTTTAAGATCGAATATAGTCATGAGGTGGAGTAGCATGAAATCTGCGAATAGATCCGGATTGGAAGGGCTTAAGATCCTCTTAGGATGTCTAGTCTTGATCTCTCTGACCGGCATTTCTGGGTCGGCACAGGAAGAAGAGATCGTTGGATATGGGTTCGGTTTGAAGGAGTATGCTGAGGTAAGCTTTGCCATCCCCGTAGAGTTTGATGAGATGGTCCAGGCCGAATCCCTTGATGAGGGAAATTACTCAGAAGGTAAATACGTTGGGGCTTCTCTCCTTTTCGATGACAGCAGGGTCTCTATTCTGCTTTTGTACCCGTGTGACCTTGCCGGAGAGGAACTGGACGCCTTTGGCTTAGTATCCGCTTTAACTGGGTTCAATAAAGCTTACGATCAGGCGGTTTACAGCGAAGATCCCATCAATATCAGCGGCCAGCAGGCCTACGTGGGACAATTGGAAGGCCAGTTGATTTTGGTATATCAGCCTTCGGATCTGACCGTTTCAGCCATATTCATCGACGAAAACATCAACGAAGAGGCCTTGGACTATTTCGTACCGTCTCTTCAGATAAAAGTCGACGAAGCCATCACCCCCCTATATCCTGAGTACTGCGCTGGCATCCAGACGGAAACGGCAGCTCCAGCTCAACCGGCGACTGAGGTCGTCCAGGCTGCTCAGCCGATCCAGGCCGGGCAACCCGCCCAGACCGAGACGGCAGTCCAGCCGGCGGCCACCTTCGACAAATCGAAGATAGACGCCGAGGTGGCGGAAACCGTCGAAAGATTTGAGGAGATGTTTGGGCGGAAGCTCTCGTTCTGATGAAGGCGAAGGCCGGCCCCAAGGCCGGACGCCTTCAATTCTATCGCCGGCTCCCTCTCTTGAAAGGTGAAATTTGAATGATGGACGCGAGCCCCTCTGAGGCGGTTTACATGGGGATGAAGAGAGCGGGCGTCGGCTTCGTCGTCAGCGTCCCTTGCGTCAACCTCCAGGAGCTGATCCGTCTCGTGGACGCTGACCCCGAGATCGAACACGTCCCCGTCACCCGGGAGGAGGAGGGGGTTGGGATATCTGCCGGGGCATACATGGGAGGGAGAAGGACCGCTCTCTTGATGCAGAACTCGGGTCTGGGCAACTGCATCAACGCCCTCGCCTCGCTGAACGGTTTGTATAAAATTCCGCTCCTGATGATCATCAGCCATCGAGGGGGCGAAGGGGAGACGATAGCAGGCCAGGTCCCCATGGGGAAGCTCACCCCGAGGCTCCTCGACGTCATGGAGATCCCCCGATTCTCGCCGTCCCCGCAGGAGGCCGAAGAGGTCGTGGCCGGGGCCTGGAACCTTGCCCAGGCCAGGAGAACGCCGGTGGCGGTCCTACTGGATATCGGGTTCTGGAGATCGCTCCGGTGAGGCCAGGGTGGAGGCCTCCAGACCCGGCCCGGATTGACGGAAGTCTCCGACGATGGACATTATATTTCAGGAGGGAGTATTTCTACTGATGATGAGATTGACGGCGCGCGTCTCCGGCAGGGTCCAGATGGTGGGGTACAGGGCGAGAGTAGTCGGCCTTGCTCGGTCCTCAGGGCTGGTCGGCTTCGTCCAGAATCTCCCTGACGGCCGGATCGAGGTGGTGGCCGAAGGAGAGAGGGCCGAACTTCTGGGTTTTGCATCAGCGCTGAAGATGGAGAACTCTCTCATCCGGGTCGACGATGTGGAGACTGCTTACTGCGAGGCTTCGGGGTCTTTTCCCGGATTTCGCAAGGTAATAGACCCCGAAGAGCTGGAAGACCGTCTGGATGAGGGGGTCGGGATCCTGAAGAAGATCTTGGTAACCGTAAAAGATGGCTTTCGCGATCTGGGCGGGAAGATGGACACGATGCTCGATAAGCAGGATGCTATGCTGGAGAAGCAGGATTCGACTCTTGGTGAGATTCAGGGTCTCAGGTTCGACATGAAGAGCTACATGAACCAGAGGTTCGAACGGATCGAGACCGATCTCGCGGAGCTGAAAGCCGCGATGAGAGAGCGAGGCATCATCTGAAACGATAGCCATCGACGGATGCCAGCCTTCCCGTCTTCAGAAGTAAATTTGAGCCATCAGGAGCCGATATTCTGAGAAGGATCGAGGCGATCTCCATCATCGCCGGGGAGGCTGACTCCCAGGGCGCTCTTCTGGTGGGAAATATAGGATATCCGTCGAGGGAGCTATACGCCGTCGGCGACCGACCCAGCAACTTCTACATGCTCGGATCCATGGGCATGGCCTCCTCCATCGGCCTGGGCCTCGCCCTCGCCCTGCCCAAGAGGCGGGTGATAGCCATCGACGGCGACGGTGCCGTTTTGATGAATTTGGGAACCTTCGCCACCCTCGCCGACCAGGACCCTGATAACTACCTCCTCGTCATCCTCGACAACGGATGCTACGGCTCCACGGGATCTCAGCCGACCTGCACCTCCAGGAGGGCGGACCTCGCGAAGCTGGCGGCGGGGGCAGGAGTCTCTGAGGTGAGGGTCGCCACCGCCGTCGATGAGATCAGGACAGGCATGGGAAATAAGGGCGTCCTCGTCGTCAAGGTCGAGATCGGAAACGCCGACGTTCCAGTTATTGATCTATCTTCTGAAGAGATCGTCGAGAGGTTCATGGCGAGATCCGCTCAGCCATCTCCGTCATCTTGAAGCTGCCGTCCAGAATCCTCCTCTTCAGCTCACCGGCGAGCCTCTCGGCCCGCAGCCGGTCGGACTGCCGCACGACGATCGGAACCTCCCTTCCAGCGAACCTGAGCGAGCCGAGGTGGGCCCTGAAGACCTCCCCGATGCAGGCGGAAGAGCAGAGGCCACAGTTGAAGCACCTCCTCCGGTCGAGGGTGGGCTTCCAGTCTACAAAGCCGATCGCCCCCGTCGGGCAGATCGCCTCGGGGATGCACCGGGTACACCGCTCGCATCCGTCGGGGTCGAAGCTCACCTCGAGGTCCGTCCCCTCCCAGACGTCCCCGTAATTCGCCCTGCCGATCTCCTTCCTCCCGACGACGTCCATCACCGGGAGGGGTATCGACCGATCGGCTGGGGCGAGGCTATTCAAGATCCGATCGCTGGTGACGGGGACGGGAACCGCCCAGGAGGTGACGCATTCGGGTCCGGCGGATGTTGCGAAACCTCCCATGTACTCGGGGTCCATCCCGTGGATATCCGCATACCCCGAGAGGTTCGGCCGATCGGGAGAGGATCTCGTCCCCCTCCCCAGGACGAACCCTTCGGCCCCGTTTATGAGAACCCTCGTCCCGACGCCGACCGTCTCCATGAGGGGGTCGTTCTCCAGGGGGTTGATGCGGCCGCACCCCGAGACGGAGGCGCCGCGCCAGCGGGGATCGAAGGTGGTGGCGTGGAAGATGGTGGCGATCCTCTCCTCGCTGGGGTTGACGAAGGCTGAGTAGTTTCTGAAAGCATGGCGGGTCCCAAAGAGCCTCGCCGTCGGCATATCGGCGAGGGAGAGATCGACCTCGAAGTCGGAGCCACCATCGGTCTCCACCTCGACCCGCACCTCCTCGCCCTCGACGAGATCCCGGAAGAGGTGGCCTCCGCCGTATCGCGGATCGTCTCTGCTCTCTGCCGTCCCGAATAAGACCAGGTCGACGATCCCCAGCCTCTCGTTGGGGCAGGGTCCGACGGTGGCGGGGACGCCGTTGAGCGAGACGGCGGTCGCCCTGAAAAAGGAGCCGGGAGAGGCCACGGGGAAGGAGAGGACGGCGTAGGTCCCGCTCATGACAGCCCGGGTGGCGCAGGTCACCACGTCCACATCCTCGAGGGTGAGGCCATCCCCTCCGTCGAGGATCTCCCCCACCTCCAGGGCTGTGAGGACGACCGCCTCGCCCCGGTCCACCTTCGCCCTGATCTCGGAGAGGGAACGGTTCATGATCCTTTCTCACTCCTCCTGCTTAATGAACTCCGCTGCCACCTCAGATCGGAGGTGATCGACGCCCCTTATTCTGGTGAGCCGCCTATCGGTCGTCATGGAGACGGGGCTCAGGGTATCGAAGAGCTCGACGACCTCACCTTTGGAGAAGTAGTGGGTGACGACCCCCCCGCCCCGCCGGAAGGTCATCGCCTCCACCTCCTCCCCCTTACCCGCCCTCATGTCATCGACCCCGAACTCGAGGAAGAAGAGCCGCCCTCCTCTTCTCAGGACCCGGGCCGCCTCCGCCGCGGCCCTGTGTCGATCGCTCTCTCGAAGGTGGCCGAGGACGTGGAAGGCGATGACGGCGTCGAAGCCCCCCTCCCGGAAGGGGAGGTGGCTGGCGTCCGCCGCGACGAAATCGAGGACGACCGGATGGTCTCGATGGTTTGAAGAAGCCCGGCGCGACGGAGGTCCCAAGGGGGCCAGAGGTGCGAAAGAGGCAGAAGAATCGGGCCGATCCGGGTCTCGTCGGCGAGATACCTCCTCCGCCAAATCCCTTCCCAGCCTCAAAGCCAGGGTCGATATGTCCAGGGCGGCGACCCGCCAGGACCGTCTCAGCATCGCCGCCAGGGTCTTGCCGTTTCCGCAGCCCAGCTCCAGGACCCTCGAGCCCTCCGGAAGGTCCGGGATCTTCGCGGGAGCGCCCCGCCAGATCCTCCCCTTCTCTCTATACTGCCGGTCCCAGGCGATGAGATCCTCCTTTCGACCACCACCACCACCCAGGCGTTTCTGTTGAGGGGATAGGGGAGCTGGCATGAGATGAGGATAGAGGTTCAACACCAAAATCTTTACTATCCCCCAGGTCCTCTCCGACCCCAGGTGTTATTCATGAAACAGAGGAGTGGGGCAATAGCCTTTATTGCCATATTTCTATACCTGGGCTTATCTCAGGCTGTCGGGAGCTCCGACGAAGGCCCTTACATAGAGGAGACCTGGGGCCAGGACTACCTCAACTACGCCCTCGGCGGCTCCCTCGGGAGATCCGGATCCTCCGTCGCCTCCAGCTCCAGCGCAGGCTCGGGATTTATGTACAGCCAGTATATCCAGTACTACTTCACCGAGGAGGAGGTTCTCCCTCCTGACCGGGGTCCTGCTGCCTTCGCGATAACAGGAAACGAGCCGTCGGTCCTCAACTTCGGCTGGCAGACGTTGCCTTACTCCGAGTACATCGCCTCCGGGATATATGCCGGATCTAACGAGCTCTGGATCGAGGGCGAGACTGCCTGGACCAGGTATGCGGCCTGCCCTGTTGGGACCTGGCTTCAGATCGTCACCAGCACCCCTGTTGGGGGGACGGTCGATTTCTACGAAATCTCCCCCACCAGCGGCGCAAGGGTCAGCCAACATGCCTTCGGAACACATAACAGGATGGGCTTCTTCGCCGGTGAGGTTGGCAGATACGTCTTGTTCTTCGTCGCCAACAACCAGCCGAGCAACGTCGTCGTCATCGATGTCGGGCCAGAATGGACCCCCTATGGGGTCCCAGGATCTTCTATTCCGGGTTCCGCGATCCCGGGACCCTCTATGCCAGGCTCTTTGATCCCGCCATCGGCGACGGTGCCCTCGAATGCGAGACCCACCCCCATGCCCACCAGCGGTGACGTTGCCGTCAGCCTCCAGTCCCAGAATATGAGGGGCTACGACGTCTACCTCAACGACAACTACGTCGGGACCGACGGGCAGGGCGGCGACGCCTTGGACGGGGTGTTCAAGCTGAACGTCGTCGGGGACCAGTGGCACACCATCAAGGTCTGGGACGGCGAGTGGTTCTATGGAAAGCCCAGGTTCTTCGAGCGGCGCACCCCCGTCGTCCTGAAGTTCGAGCCCGCCACCACCGTCTACGTCTATGGTGGGATGTGGTAGGAAAGACGAACGCGGAGGTGAAAGTCCTCTATCCCCTTCTTTTCTTTTTTTATCAGCATCAAATTCCGTAATCATACCGCCACCATCTTAAGGGATCAGAGAGGGAAAATAAAGCATGAAGGGATGGGGTCTTATAATCTTAATTTTGGCAGTGAGCTTATCTTTCGCCTCCGGCCCTGCAAGCGGCTGGGTGAGCGGCACCGGAGCCATCGACGTCACCAGGTCAGTCGTAGATCGGATCGACGAATTCGAGCACCACACCTCCTTGGAGGGGGACGGAAGCCTCGAGATTGGCCGTTCCAGAGGAGGGAACTCGGATCTCCATAGAGGGTCCTCTCCCAGGACCTTCAGCCTCTCCTACTCCGGGGACGTCCCCCTGATGGGGATGAAGCGGATAGAGATGGGGTCTGCTCTCGCAGGGACCAAGACCATCATCGAGGAGGCGTTCAGCGCCAGCGAGATCGAGAAGGAAGAGACCGCCCGCATCGGACCGGGGAGTTCCCATCTCGTCGGGACCGATACGAAGCTCAGCTTCAACGGCACTTACATCACCACCTCCAATATGCACCGGATCTTTGAGACCGACGTCGCATCTCAACAGAGATTCACTGGAAAGTTCGACATTCAAAGACAGATGAGCTTCGGAGGTCTCGCCGACAGGAGGCCCTCCATAACCATAGCCGTAAGCCCAACAGACTGCTACGCCGAGGTAGGAGCCCTGGTGACGAGGCGATACCAGGTAGCCAACGTCGGCACCGTCCCGGTCCAGGGTCTCACCCTCGTCGATTCGAGGGCGGGAGCCGTCCCCCTCGACAGAACTGATCTCCACCCAGGCGAGGTCGCCACCGCAGAATCCAGCTTCTTCGTCCAGCAAGCCGACCTGCCGGGGCCCCTGAATGACGCCCTCCGGGTCACAGGTTCTGACTTTCAGGGCAACATCGCAGCGGCCTCGGCTGAAGCCAACGTCAGCATCATCGTACCGGGGGCTCTCAACCTGACGGTCATCCCCATCTCGGAATGCGCCACCGCAGGAGATGTCCTCACCTACATCTACACCATCGATAACATAGGCGACTTGGCGATAACCCAGCTCAATTTGACCGACTCCATCGGCGGCGGTCCGATGGCGATAAACGCAACCCTGTCGCCCGGAGAGAGCATCGCCATCGAAGCGAACAGGACGGTTATGGAGATAGACCTCCAGGTTCCTCTGAATAACACCGTCTCGGTTTCGGGTTTCAACTCCATGGGCGAAATGGCGGTCGCCTCGTCGGAGTCGGTCCTTCAGCCGTGCTGAGGGGCACCTCCCTTTAAAAATCAGGTGCTCACTGAAAGAACGCTCAAGACGAAGAATTGCATTGGCCGACTTTGGATTAAGGTCGTATCCACCCCGCCTCTGGGGGATTCATCACCCCTTTCGCAAGCCCCCCTTCTTCGATGTCGAAAGATGCCGTCATATCATCGATGGCGACGAGAGGCTCCGGCGGGATCCGTCGTCAGAAAGGTCGTCGGAGCCCCGCCCCAAGAGCCTCCCCGCGAGGAACGAGCCTGTGGCGCTCTCCGGGACCATCGCCACCTCCTCCGGCGTCCCCTCGGCGACGATACGGCCGCCACCGTCTCCGCCCTCGGGGCCGAGGTCGATGATGTAGTCTGCGGACTTTATGACGTCCAGGTTGTGCTCGATGACGACGACGGTATTCCCCTTAGCGACGAGGTCGTTTAAGACGGCGATGAGCCTCAAGACGTCGTCGAAGTGAAGCCCCGTCGTCGGCTCGTCCAGGAGGTAGATCGTCTTTCCCGTCGCCTTCTTGGAGAGCTCGCGTGTCAGCTTGATCCTCTGGGCCTCGCCTCCGGAGAGGGTGGTGGAGGACTGGCCGAGCTTGATGTAGCCGAGGCCCACCCCCACGAGGGTGTCGAGCTTCTTTCTTATCGCGGGGACGTTCTTGAACTGCTCCCTCGCCTCCTCGACGGTCATGTCCAGGACCTCGGCGATGGACCTCCCCCTGTACTTCACCTCCAGGGTCTCGGCGTTGTACCGGGAGCCTTTGCACTCCTCGCACTCGATGTAGACGTCCGGGAGAAAGTTCATCTCGATCTTGATGAGGCCGTCCCCCTGGCAGGCCTCGCACCTGCCGCCTTTTAGGTTGAAGGAGAACCTTCCGGGCTTGTACCCCCGGACCCGGGCCTCCTTCGTCTCGGCGAAGGCCTGTCTTATCGGGTCGAAGACCTTGGTGTAGGTGGCGGGGTTCGACCGGGGCGTCCTCCCGATGGGGCTCTGATCGATGACGATCACCTTGTCGATCTCCGAGTCGAAGGAGATCTCGTCGTGGAGGCCTGGGGTCTCGCTGGACCGATAGATCCGCCTCATCAGGGCCCGGTATAAGGTGTCGTAGATGAGGGTAGATTTTCCTGAGCCTGATACCCCCGTCACAACGGTGAAGACTCCGATGGGGATCCTGGCGTCGATCTCCTTGAGGTTGTTCTCCCGGCAGCCACGGATCCGGACGAACTTATCGCTTTGCCTCCTCTTTTTGGGGATCTCTATCCTCTTCTTGCCCGAGAGGTACTGGCCCGTCAGGGAATCCGGGTCGCCCTCGATCTCTCCGACGGATCCCTCCGCCACCACGAAGCCGCCGTGGATCCCGGCGCCGGGGCCCATGTCCACCACGTGGTCGGCGGCCCGGATCGTCTCCTCGTCGTGCTCCACGACTATGAGAGTGTTGCCCAGGTCCCGCAGCTCCTTCAGCGTATCGATCAGCCGTCCGTTATCCCTCTGGTGGAGGCCTATCGACGGCTCGTCGAGGACGTAGAGAACCCCCATCAGGTTAGAGCCGATCTGGGTGGCAAGCCTTATCCTCTGGGCCTCCCCCCCCGAGAGGGTCCCAGCGCTCCGGGAGAGGGTGAGGTAAGAGAGGCCGACTCGCTCGAGAAATCCGAGCCGGGCGCGGATCTCCTTCAGAACCTGCCGGCCGATCTCCGACTCCTTCTCGGTGAGGGCGAGCCTCTCGAAGAGGTCGAGGGCCTCGGAGATGGACAGGTCGGCGACCTCGGAGATGGACAGGTCGGCGACCTTCACCGCCAGGACCTTCTCTTTGAGCCTCCTTCCCCCGCACCGCGGGCAGGGAAGGACCTTCATGAACTTCTCCAGCTCCTCGCGCCGGTATTCGGAGTTCGTCTGGTGGTAGAGCCGCTCCGACTGGGGGATGAGCCCCTCCCACTGACCCTGGTGGGACCAGCTGGCTTCCCCGTTCTTCATCGACATGGCAAACTTGATCCGCTCCCGGGATCCGCGGAGGAGGGCGGACCGCTGCTCGTCGTTCAGATCCTTTATGGGGGTGAATATGTCGAATCCGAAGTGCTTTGCGACGGCGGCGAGGTACTGACCCCGCCATCCGTCGACGTGGTTGTGGTAGAGGGCTACAGCCCCGTCGGCTATGGAGAGCTCCGGGTCGGGGATGATGAGGTCCGGGTCGAACTCCATCTTGATCCCCAGCCCGTTGCACCCCTCGCAGGCGCCGAAGGGGCTGTTGAAGGAGAAGATCCGGGGCTGAAGCTCCTCGAAGACGATCCCGCAGACGGGGCAGGCCATCTTCGAGGAGTAGAGCCTCTCCCGTCCCTGGGGGTCTATGACGAGGAGGAGCCCTCCGGCCCGCTCCAGGGCGGCCTCGACTGCCTCGACGAGCCTCGACCTCTCCTCCCGGGGGTCGAGGCGGTCGATGACGATCTCGATGTCGTGCTTTCGGTACCGGTCGAGGTCGACCTCCTCGTCGGTCCTCTGGATCAGCCCGTCGACCCTCGCCCGGGCGAACCCCTCGGTGTAGAGGTCCTTGAGGAGCTGGCCGTATGTCCCCTTCTTCTGCCGGACGATTGGAGCGAGGATCGTCACCATGCCGCCGTTGGAGGATCCGTCCTCCTCGACCTTCAGGGCGGCCTCGACGATCCGGTCGGCGATCCGCTCTGGGGAGCTCGCCTCGATCCTGATGCCGTGGACGGGGCAGTGGGGGACGCCGATCCGGGCGAATAATAGCCGGAGGTAGTCGTAGATCTCGGTGACCGTCCCTACGGTGGACCTGGGGTTCTTCGATGTAGTCTTCTGTTCGATGGATATCGCTGGGGATAGCCCCTCGATGGAGTCGACGTCCGGCTTGTTCATCTGGCCCAGGAACTGGCGGGCATAGGCGGATAGGGACTCGACGTACCTTCGCTGCCCCTCGGCGTAGATGGTGTCGAAGGCTAGGGTCGACTTCCCCGACCCAGAGACGCCGGTTATGACGATGAGCCGGTCTCGGGGAAGCTCGAGGGTGACATCTTTTAGGTTGTGCTCTCTAGCACCTTTTATGACGATCGATTTCATCTCGGAATCTCGCTTGGGATCATTGGCCTAATGAGCCTGTTGAAGGCCAAAGCTATTGCGAAGATGGGCTTAATACTTTTCGGGCGGCTTGCCCCCGGTTCGCCTCCCAGGCCTCTTTAAATAGGGTCATATCGGCTGCTGGAGGGTTTCTCCGAGATCCGACACTCAAGCGGCGGGCAGAGGGTCCTCCCGCGAGCCCTATAAGTCCCCAGACTATCCCGAAAATCAGGATGATGATTCAACCGGCTTTCCGCATCAACCCTCCAATCCGTAGTATTTTTCACAATCCTTTCCCAACAATCGAATAATCCTAACAAGATTATCATTCAGATTCGCTATCTTAAGATGCGTTTCACCATTAATCCAAACTGTAACTTCAGCTACCCCATGAACAGAAATGCTATCCACTTGAACGTTGGCTTTTGTGTGGGCTTCTTTAGCTGGTTAGGCACAGTCTCTCCCGTCTACCACATCCGTTTTCTTATCAGCCACTCCGCGATAGAATATATCATGAGCATCAGGACCATTATCATGCCAAGAGCTTCAATCCGCTCTTCTTTTTTGAGATAGACCTCAGCCACGTGGAAGCTCTTATCTTTGAGGAATCTGAACCCTCTTTCAACCTTTTGCTGCCCTTTATAGTAGCTTAGAATGGTATCAGGATCTATATTGAGGTCATTTGAGGCTAAAATGAACCTTCCTAGCTTTGATTTCTCTTTTAATACCCTATCATCATCCAATTCTATCCCGGCCTCGATTAGATGGAGGTGATGAGCGGGAGGTACTACGACCATCTGAAGATCGATAAGAAGATAGTCCTTTTGGGCGTCGACTCCGGAGGCGAGAAGCCGGTCCTAGACGCCACGGGATACGCAAGCCCCATTACAGTCACCGCCGACGGGGTTGTCGTCGAGGGGCTGAGGCTCATGAACGGGGGTCCCGGATCCGCCGGTATCCTCGTCCTCTCCTCAGGAAACGTCATCAGGAATAACGACGCCAGCAACAACTACGTCGGAGTCCGGCTCGTCGGGTCCAACAACTCAAAAGTCCAGGGGAACGTCGCCAGCGGCAACCTGGAATACGGCATAGTGCTGGAGGGGTCATTTGGGAACGTCATCTCCGATAACGTCATGATGAAGAACTTCATCGGGAACGCCTTCGACGACGGGACGAACCGATGGGACGACGGCTCGGTGGGAAACAGGTACGGGGACTTTGACGACCCGGTGGAGGGGTGCATCGACGCCGACGGCGACGGGATCTGCGACCGGGACCGCGAGATTCCTGGGGGGTCGAACCTGGACAGGTTTCCGAGGTCCGCCGGATGATCCCGATACGGGGATAGTCGAAGATAGCGGGTAGACGGGCAGAATGATGCGAGTTGGAGATGAGCAGAAGGATGAGATGAAACGTGGAGAGGACCGATAAGGTTAGCGAAAGGTAGATATCGATGGATCGAAGGGCTCAGGAGATAGTTCGGAGGAGGCGGCGGGTAGGGCTCGGCCTCTTCTGCTGAGACTTTCACCCCTGGATGTCGATCTCCACCAGACCCTCTGCGATCTCCTCTATCCTCTCCTCGAGATCCGCCAGGTCCGCAGCCAGCCTCTCCTCCAGGGCGGCGAGGTTCCTCCTCTTCTCCTGAAGGCCAGCTTCCAGGGCGGGGATCTTCTGGCGGACCAGGTCGCGCCTCCCCTTCAGCCTTCCGGTCTCGCGGTCGCTCTTGGAGAGGCTCCGGCCGATCTCCTCGATCTCTTGATGGAGGGCTGAGTGGCGGGCCTTCAGAACCTCCAGGGGCCTATCTTCCAGGAGGTGGTCGATCTGCTCGAGGATCCGCTCCCTCTTCTTATCCCGAAGACCCAGAAGGTCCACCTTCGACTTCAGCTCCAGAAGCGCCCCCGATATGTCCCCCTCCAGGGCCCTTGCCGGGGAGGCGGAGAGCTGCTGGAAGAGCTCCCGATGCTGGAGGGCTATCCGGTCGCTGGAGTCCTGCTTTACGATTCTGGATATGGCCTTGGTAAGGGGAGACACCAGGTCCCCCATGGACATCTCGATCTGGTCGCGCTCCCGGAGCTTCTGCTCCAGGGACTTCTTCTCCTCCAGCATCCTCTTCCCCTCATCGCTTTTTGTCCAGGATTCTATCTCCTTCTGGTGGAGCCTCTCTTTGTCCCTCAAGAGGGCGAGATGCTCCTCCTCCTCGGAGATCTCGGCCCCGAGGGCTTCGATGAGGCGACGCCTCCCCCGGATCTGGGCTGCCAGCTCCGCTGCCTCCCCGAACCTGCCGAGGTTCGCCTCCTCTTCTATCAGGTAGTCTCCCAGGTCTTTGAGGTGGCGGCTGATGGCGCCGAGATCTGAGTTGATCGCCTCCACCTCCTCCGGAAATAGGGCGGCTGTGTACCTCTGGGCCCTGCCGAACTTCTGAACGGTGTTCTGAAGCTGCTTTAATATGGAGGAGTGGTACTCTTTTGCGGACCTGAAGTCTGCCCCGGCGGGGGGCGCGAGCTTCGACGAGAGGAGCCTCATCTGGCGGGAGACGTTCTCTCTTGCCGCCGTTCCCGCCTTGAGAAGCCTCGGGGGGACCTCATCATCAGGCTCTGCCGCCTCCAGAGCCGTGATCTTCTTCTCCAGGTCTATTGTCATCCTCTCTATGGTGGCGTAGATTGATCGGACCCTCATCTCGAACTGGGGCTTGTCGGAACGGTCCCTCAGCCAATCTTCGACGTGAGATAGGGCCAGGGTCGCAGGCTCCTCCTCCTCCTCCCGGCGGTCCGGGCTGGCTTTTCCCATCTGAAAGATCTTCTGTAACCACTTCAAGGCCGTATCCTCCTCTATCGATATCAAATCGGGATGGGGACTTATAAATCATCCGACCTTTTCCTCTCCCAAAAGTCTTAAAGAGGGGCGGGCACATCCCTCCCTTCATGAAGTTCGATCCAGCCCGCGTTCGGGAGGCTGCCGGCGAGGACTTCGACGCCGCCTGGCAGCGGGGAAAGGAGTACGTAGAGGTTCCCCCCTTAAATCGGCGTTACCCAAGGCGCGTCTCTTCCTACGGCAGGCCTCACCCCATCTTCGACGTCATCGGAAGGCTCCGGGAGGCGTACCTCCGCCTCGGATTCGACGAGGCGGCAAACCCCGTCATCGTCGATGACGCCGAGGTGAAAAAGCAGTTCGGAAGCGAGGCTCTGGCGGTTCTGGATCGATGTTTCTACCTGGCAGGCCTCCCCCGCCCCGACATAGGGATCTCCGACGAGAGGGCGGGCCAGATGAAGGCGATCCTCCGTCGAGATCTGAAGGCGGAAGAGGTCGAAGGCGTCCGACAGATCCTCCACGGCTACAAGAAGGGGACGGTGGAGGGCGACGACCTCGTCCACGAGATCTCCGCCGCACTAGGCGAGTCCGATGCCCTCGTCTCGACCCTCATCGAGGAGGTCTTCCCCGAGTTTGAGGCCCTCGCCCCCGTCGCCACGACCAAGACCCTGCGAAGTCACATGACCTCCGGCTGGTTCATCACCCTCGGAGGCCTCGCCGGGATGGCCGCCCTCCCTTTGAAGCTCTTCTCCATCGACCGCTGCTTCCGGCGGGAGCAGTCGGAGGACGCGGCCCGATTGATGACCTACCACTCGGCGAGCTGCGTTGTCATGGACGAGGAGCTCTCCGTCGATGACGGCAAGATCATCGCCGACGGCCTCCTCGCCCAGTTCGGATTTCAGAAGTTCAGGTTCCTCCCCGACGACAAACGGAGCAAGTACTACGTCCCCGACACCCAGATCGAGGTCTACGCCTACCATCCAGGGCTCGTGGGGTCGTCGACCAAATACGATACCGGCTGGGTCGAGGTTGCCACCTTCGGGATCTACTCCCCGACGGCGCTATCGATGTATGACGTCCCCTACCCGGTGATGAACCTGGGCCTGGGGGTCGAGAGGCTGGCGATGATCCTCTACGGCGCCACGGATCTTCGGGCCCTCACGTACCCTCAGTTCGTCCAGGACCCCGACCTCTCGGCGAGGGTGATGGCGATGATGATAAGAGTCGAGGAGGAGCCGCAGACCCCCGCGGGGATCGAGATCGCCCAGGCGATAGTCCGGACCTGCGAGGACCACGGGGACGCCCCCAGCCCTTGCGAGTTTGAGGCGTGGAAGGGGACGGTCTCGGGCCGCAGCGTCGTCGTCAGGGTGGTGGAGCCGGAGGAGAATACCAAGCTCTGCGGACCTGCCGCCAACAACGAGGTCCTCGTCTACAAGGAGAACATCCTGGGGGTGCCCAAGACCTCCAAGTGGGAGGACGCCTTCGAGAACGGGGTGACCACCGGCATGAGGTTCATCGACTCCTTCGCGGAGCTTGCGGCCCGGAAGGCCGAGGACGCGGCCCTGAGGGGAGAGGGGTCGGAGACGAGGGTCCGGATCGTGAGAGCCCCCGGGGACGTAAACCTCCGCCTCGAGCCGGCTCTCGAGAGGTACATCACCAGCAGGAAGAAGAAGATCGACGTCCGGGGGCCGGTCTTTACGACGGTGAGAAGCGAGGTCGTCGAATAGAACCGGCTACCAGCGATGAATACAGGATCCGAAGACGATATGGACGATTTGGACGATTTGGAGGAGGATTATCTTGGTGAGAACGCCGGATTCGAACGCCGATGAGAAACGGGCCGCCGGAGAGGCGGCGGCGGATATGGTGAGGGACGGGATGGTCCTGGGCCTGGGGACGGGCTCGACCGTCGCCTGGACGATCAAGAGGATAGGAGAGAAGGTGGAGGAGGGGCTGGAGGTCCTGGGGGTTCCTACGTCCTACCAGGCGCAGGAGCTGGCGATAGCCGCGGGGATACCCCTGACTAGCCTCGACCAGGACCCGGTACTCGACCTCGCCATCGACGGAGCCGATCAGGTATCCAGGGACTTCATCGCCATCAAAGGCGGAGGCGCCGCCCACGCCCGGGAGAAGGTCGTCGCCGCCTCAGCCCAGTGGTTTGTCATCGTCGCCGACTCCACCAAGCTCGTCGGTTCTCTAAGCCACCCCGTCCCTGTGGAGGTCCTCCCCTTCGCCAAAAGGCTTGCGAAGAGCCGGATCGAGGAGCTGGGGGGTTCCCCCACCCTGCGGCAGGCTAAGATGAAGGACGGCCCGGTGATCACCGACAACGGCAACTTCGTCATCGACGCCGACTTCGGCGAGATCGAGGACCCCGGGGTCCTGGCGACCCAGCTCTCGGAGATCCCCGGGGTCGTCGAGCACGGTATCTTCGAGAACGTCGACCAGCTCGTCGTCGTATTGGACGGCGAGGTCAAGATCTTCAGCCGCGAGTGATACCTTGAGGACGATTTGGTGGGACGAAGATAACCGGGTCGTCGGGATGATCGACCAGACCCTCCTCCCGGAGAAGTTTGAAAATATCGAGGTCAGCTCCGTTGAGCAGCTCTGCGAGGCGATCCAGTCCTTGCGGGTCCGGGGGGCTCCCGCCCTCGGCGCCGCGGGGGCCTACGGCGTCGCCCTGGCGGCGGTCCGGTCGGCGACGACCGACCCCGCCGCCCTCCTCGATGACGTCAGAGAGGCGGCCGGGGTCATCCGGGCGGCGAGGCCGACGGCCGTTAACCTCTCCTGGGGCGTCGACCGGGTGATGAAAGCCATCGACGAAATCGAAGGTTCAGCCGACGCCGAAGAGATCCGGGCCGCAGCCCTGGCGGCGGCAGAATTGATCGCCGAGGAGGACGTTTCGATCAACAAAGCCCTCGGCGAAGTCGGAGCCGCCCTCCTGGAAGACGGGGACGCCGTCCTCACCCACTGCAACGCCGGGAGGCTCGCCTGCGTCGACTGGGGCACAGCCCTGGGGGTCATCCGGTCGGCCTGGGCCCAAGGCAAGAAGATCAGCGTCTACGCCTGCGAGACGAGGCCGCTATTCCAGGGGTCGAGGCTGACGGCCTGGGAGCTCTCGGAAGACAACATACCCGTCACCCTCATCTGCGACAACATGGCCGGGATGATCATGCGCCAGGGGAGGATCGACAAGGTGATCGTCGGCGCCGACCGGATCACGAAGGACGCCGTCTTCAACAAGATCGGGACGTACACCCACGCCGTCCTGGCGAAGGCCCACGGGATCCCCTTTTACGTCGCCGCCCCCATCTCCACCTTCGACCTCGCTCATTCAGAGAAGGATGTCGAGATCGAGGAGAGGGACGGAGACGAGATCAGGCGTTTAGGAAACAAACAGCTCGCCCCGCTTGGTGTCCCCATCTACAACCCGGCCTTCGACGCCACGCCCCTCGACCTCGTGTCTGCGATCATCACCGAGCGGGGGATATACCGGCCGCCGGAGATGCCGGAGATGGGATGAAGGGCGAGTTTTTAAATTCCTTGGCATTGAATGCTAATAGCGATGGAACCGGAAACCAGCTCAGATCAGCGCCCGGTGATCCAGGCGAGAGAGATCCTGGACAAGATCAAGCGGGGCGAGGACTTCGAGTACGACGGCGTCATCGTCGAGGGCGACCTGGATATAAGCGGGCTGGAGCTGCGGACGGAGCATGTGGACAGAACCTGGTTAGAGAAACGTAGAGGATTGACCGAAAAGCGGAAAGTAATCAGCTCACAAATTATTATCAGCAATTCCGATATGCAGGGTCAATTAAAATTTGATAACGCACTTTTCGAGAATGCCATCATCTTCGAGGAAGCCGATTTCTTTAGAGTTGCCACCTTCAGGGGATCCAAGTTCAGTGGAAGATATGCCAACTTCAGGAGTGCCGAGTTCTGCGAGAATGCCGACTTTATGGGAACCAATTTCACCGGTGGGTATAACGACTCCGGGGAACCCAAGTTCGATGAACATACCGACTTCGATGGACCCAACTTCGAGGGAGCTAAGTTCAGCGGAAATGCCAACTTCAGTGAAGCCAGCCTCGATGGCCCCAACTTCGAGGAAGTCGAATTCGGTGAGGATGCCGAGTTCAGGGAAGCCAAGTTCACTGGATATGTCTACTTCAAGGGAGCCAAGTTCCGTGGTAACGCCCACTTCTACGGAGCCAAGTTCCCCAGCGAAATTTCCGAACTTGAAATGGCCGATTTTGAGGCAGCCGAGTTCGACAAGAATGCCTACCTCGGAGCAATCCAGTTTGACGGGAATGTTAATTTCATAGGGGCCAAGTTCATCGGATATGCTGACTTCGGGGAAACCGAGTTCAGCGAATATGCCGACTTCCGCAGAGCTGAGTTCTACGGGAATGTCAACTTCTGGGTATCAAAGTTCAGCGGGAATGCCTGCTTCAAAGGAGCCGAGTTCAACGGGGATGCGCACTTCGATTATGATCAGTTTAACAAGGAATTATCGTTTGAAGACACGAAATTTAATCAGCCTGCTTCTCAAGAGGTTGCATGTAGAATCGCAAAAAGAAAGAAGGAAGATCAAGGAAATAAAAAAGAAGCTGATGAATACTTTTACAAGGAAATGGAGGCAATAAGATTAGGAAATGGAATCAAAGGAACAAAAGAGATGAAATGGCCTTGGAAAATGCAGATATCAGAATGGCTCGAACTGGTTGGATCAAAAGTTTGGCGGCTCGGAAGATACGATATCTTTGAATACATTTTCATTCGTAACTATTCAGCCTCCTTTTCAGAATACCCGAAATAAGCGTGAAAAATGGATGACGATATATTCGTAGTCAATATCTAGATTTAACCGAAAAATTTATGATATATAAAAGCTTATTTTTTGGT
>Ga0334882_1001685_pt1 | contig 25267 bp, 15 predicted proteins | sample GraSluR1_MG_5_FD_207226 | JGI IMG/M metagenome (GOLD analysis project Ga0334882, IMG submission 207226) | Sludge microbial communities from methane-producing bioreactor in Wageningen University, Netherlands - Granular Sludge_15_04-R1 | ecosystem: Engineered > Bioreactor > Anaerobic >...
CCTCTTCCCCCTCTGGACCATGATCATCAATTCCTTTAAACATCGGCTGGCTATCTATAAAGATCCCTTCGGCCTGCCGGCGGTCTGGAATTTTCAGAGTTATGCCGCGGTTCTGCGGGACGGCAATTTCCTGGCCTATTTCCGCAACAGCCTGATCGTAACGGTGGGTTCCATATTCATCATTCTCCTCTTCGGAACCATGGCGGCCTACGCTCTGGCCAACGCCCGGGGAAAGTGGGTCGGCTGGGTTTATCTGTTCTTCATCGCGGGGATGATGCTGCCGATAAAAATCGGCAGCATAAAACTGCTGGGAATCATCAAGTCCCTGGGACTTCTCAACTCTCTGGGGAGTCTTTTCCCTATTTACAGCGCCATGGGGCTTCCCATCGCCATCCTCATCCTGACCGACTTTATCCGCACCATCCCCAGGGAAATCACCGAAGCCGCCATTATCGACGGGGCTTCCCGGCTGCGGATCTTTTTTACCATCATCATCAGGCTGATCCGTCCCGCCCTGGGGACGGTGGCTATTTTCAATCTGGTACCGCTCTGGAATGATCTCTGGTTTCCCCTGATCTTCATCAACCGGGAAGAAAGCAAAACGGTCATCCTGGGGGTTACCAGGCTTTTCGGTCAGTATCAGACCGACTGGTCGAAAATCCTTGCCGCCCTGACCCTGTCGGCCATTCCGGTGATCCTTCTCTACCTGGCCATGTCCAAACAGTTTATCAAGGGCCTTACCGCCGGCGCCGTGAAGGGGTAGTCATTACCGGAACCTCTGCATGATCTGCCGCACCGAAGAATCCAGGGGTTCCCCGCCGGTGTCCTTACAGGCCCGCTTTTCAACCTCCCGAAGACGTTCCTGAAGGGTGGGCTTCCGTATCTGATAAAAGACTCCTGTGTAGAGGGGGTCCCGTGAGTAGGCATAGGGCATGGCGGTCATCACATCGTCGGTGGGGAATCCTTCCGGCAGAGGCTTGGTCCGCTCTTTCAGGGCCTCCCAGCTCAGGCTGGGATGGGTGACGCAGGGGGAGTGGACGTAGACCATGGAAAAGCCGGGGTGCCGGATAGCCCGGGTGATAAGATCGGTGAGCTGGGGAAGGTCAAAGCTGTGACCCCGGGCGATGAAGGAGACTCCGTAGGTAAGAAGCACCGGAAGCGGTTCCATCTCCTCTTCGGCCACGCCGTAGGGGGAGGTGATCCCCTGGTATCCCTGGGGTGTGGTGGGGGATGTCTGTCCTTTGGTCAGTCCATAGATGTGGTTGTCCAACAGCAGGTAGGTGATGTCGGCGTTGCGCCGGGCGGCGTGGCTGATGTGGCCCCCGCCGATGGACAGGCCGTCGCCGTCGCCTCCCACCGCCAGAACCGTCAATTCCGGCCGAACCGCCTTGGCGCCGGTGGCGGTGGGCAGGGCCCGGCCGTGGGTGCCGTGGAGGGCGTAGGAATCCATGTAATGGGAAAACCGGCCGGAACAGCCGATGCCCGATATGATCATCAGCTCTTCCGGGGCTATCTTCAGTTCTTTCAACGATTTCTTCAGGGCAGAGAGAACTCCGTAATCTCCGCAGCCGGGACACCAGACCGGTTTTACCCCGGGGCGGCTAAAAGTAGGTGTTGTTGTACTCATCGGATAACCTCGCAACTTTGACGATACCTTTGTAGATTTCCGCCGGAGTCAGGGGGGTTCCCTCACACTTGCGGATGCTTATGGGTTTCATACGGAACCGGGCCTGCAGATAATGGGCGAACTGGCCGGTCATGTTCTCCTCCACGATGATCAGGTTTTCCAGCCTGAGAAGGAAGAGGGATATCTGCTTGGTGGGCAGGGGGCTGATGGTGTGAGGATGGAGGTGCCGTACGGCGATCCCCTTCTGTTCCGCCATATACCGGGCTTCCCGGATGGCTCCCTCGGTGGATCCCCAGCCGATGATGCCGATTTTAGCATCGGGGTCCCCGTAAAACTCGATGGGGTTCTTTTCCAGTTCCCGGCTGATGGCTCCCATTTTCCGGAATCGCTTCAAACTCATTTTTTTATGATTCCCCGGGGATTGATCGGTGTAGCCGTATTCGTTGTGTTCCAGGCCGGTGGCCAGATACTGCCCCCCCGGGGTGCCCGGCCGGGCCATGGGGGCCGTTCCCTCTTCGGTGTCGGCGTACCGGCGGTAATCTGCCAGCTCTTCTTCGGTTGGCTCGGTCCTCCAACGTATATCGATCTTGCCGGCGTGGGGGATCTTCAGGCTCTTTTTTGATTCGCCCCGGTCCAGGACCCTGATCTGGTCAAAATCGGGCATTTTCACCGTAGCCTTCCGGTAGCCGATGGACTGGTCCAGCAGCATCAGTACCGGCATCTGGTACCGCTCCGCCAGGTTGAAGGCCCGGATGGTCTGATAGAAGGCGTCTTCCACCCCGGTGGGGGCGATGACGATCCGGGGGGAGTCCCCGGCGGAACCGTAGACGGCGAACTTAAGGTCCGACTGTTCGGTCTTGGTGGGCAGTCCCGTGCTGGGGCCCGCCCGCTGCACGTCCACCACCACCAGGGGTGTTTCGATCATGGAGGCCAGGCTCAGCTGCTCGGTCATGAGCTGAAGCCCCGGCCCCGAGGTGGGGGTGATCACCTTTTCTCCGGCGAAGGAGGCGCCGATGATGGCCGATATGGCGGCAATTTCATCCTCCATCTGAATGGCCCGGCCCCCTACCAGGGGCAGAAGCTTGGTGAGGGTTTCGAAGATGGAGGTAGAGGGCGTTATGGGGTAGCCGGCGGTGAACCGGCATCCCGCGGCGATGGCCCCCAGGGCCACCGCCTGGTTTCCCGAAATGAGCATGTAGTCGGCCTTGGCGGGCTTGAGGTCCTCCAGGCGGAAATCCAGGTTGATCCGTATATTCTGGGCGGCCATGATGCCGGCATGGAGCACCTTAAGGTTCCTTTCCCGAACCTCCGGTCCTTTATGGCTGAACCGTTCCGCTAAAAGTTCTTCGATCAAGGTAATATCCATGCCCAGGATGTGACTCACCGCCCCCAGGGCCACGATGTTTTTTCCCAGGGTCGATCCCAGGGTCTCCTTGGCGATCATGGTCAGGGGAATGGGTTCCAGATGAAAATTACCGGATTTATCGCCGATATCCACTTCCGCCGGGTCGTAGAGCAATATCCCCCCCGGGGCCAGGATGCTTTTGGAGTTGTCAAAAGCCTCCTGGTTGAAAACCACCAGGCAGTCCACCAGGGATCCCATGGAATAGATGGTCATATCCCGCAGCCGTATCTGGATCATGGAATATCCCCCCCGCATTTCCGAGGGGTAGGTGATGAAGGTGAAGACGTGAAACTCGGTGCGGGCCGCCGCCTGGGCCAGCAGTTCCCCGCAGCTTATGACACCGTCTCCTCCTTCCCCGGCGATTCGTACGGTGTAATCCACAGTGGCTTGCTTCTTCTGAACCTGTTTTGCCATGTCGTTCTCCCTGGATGTCGATCCCTGCCTTTCCCCCCCATTGTAGTGGAGGTTCATTTAAAGGCAAGGGGAATTTGAAAAAATCTGGCCGGCCGGGAAAGAAAATTGATGAAACCGCCTAGGAGCCCAGAAGAGACAACTGGATGACGGTTTTCTTTTCTTCCGGCAGGTAGCTGGCCCGGATGCCCGCCGAGAGGAGGGGGAGAAAATCCCCCAGGGTAAAGTCTATCTCTGCCTGAGCACCCAGGCTGGGATAGTTCTTTCCTGCCTGAAGGCTGTTTTCGGCGTAAAGGCTTCCCCGGAGTCTTTTTATAAACGCCAGGGGGCCCAGGGCCAGATCGGGATAGGCCAGGGGAAAGTGAAACTCCCCTCCGGTGAACAGGTTATCAGGGCCGGGAAGAATTCCATAACCCCGGGGAGGGGCGAGGAGGCTCTGATAGTTGCTGTTTTGAGTTTCACCCGCCACAACCAGTTTAAACCCCGTTCCGTCCAGGGGGCCCGGCAGATATCCGGTCACAATCCCCAGGTGGAGAGCCTGGTTTTCCTGGTCCAGGGGGGTTGCGATGGTGATTCCCTGGATGACCAGGCCGGCGTCGGGAAGGATATCCCGATAGGAACCGGGGAGGAAGCGGCTGAACACAAACCCCAGGGTCAGGGGAAAGGTTGTGGCGGCGGTACCGGAAGAATCGATCAGCCAGCGTCCGTAGACCGCTCCCTCCAGGGTGAGCCGGGTCCACCAGGGGAACCGGTCCAGGTGGAAAGGAAATGAAAAGCCCAGTGCCGAGGAAATCTCCTGATACGGTTCCTGGTCGATTTCCCTTTGAGTCCAGTTAACCTCTCCCTGGAACCGGGGGAAAAACCGGTCGATTCCCACGGACAGGGTTCCCCCGGGTTTTTGCTCCCCCGGATAGTACCGGCCCGTCACGTCCAGCGTTACCGTCTCGAGAAGGTCCTGGCTGGAGAGGCCGTAGCCGATGCTCTGAGCCCTGGGGACCGTCCCCGACCCGGTTTCATCCAGAGTTAAAGTGGGGCCCCAGTTGACGACACGGATAAGGTGGGCCGCCGGGTTATAGGGCCGGGAGATGAAACTTTCCGGGTCACCGGGTATCAAACGGTCCGGGAAGGCCGGGGGAGGCGGTGCCGGAGAAAGTTCCTGGGGGAGCACCGGGGGAAGGTTTTTTTCGGGACCGGGTAGTACCAGGGGGATTTGGGAGATCCTCTCTCCTTCCAACCCGGTATACTCGATAAAAGAGAGCATTTTTCCCTCCCTGTCCGTGGTCGGTTCTGTCAGTGTAAAGGGCCCCCGGACCAGGAGCTTCCTTTCTCCTTCAGATGAAAGGAGGTAGATCGCTTCGGTTCCGTCGAGGTTGGAACTGAAGAGAATGCTGTCTCCGGTGGCCCTGGGGTTTTTCAGGCTTTCGGCAGAGAAGGGCAGGAGGAGACGGGGCGGTTGTTCCGGGGCGGCCAGATCAACTTCCGCCAAGGCTCTGCCGTGTTCATTCTGAAGAAGAAGGACGAGTTTATTGCTTTGGGGAATAAAAGAAGGCCATCCCGCAAAGGTGCCCTGGGGAAGGGGTATCTCCTGAAGTAATGCTCCCGTCTCTGAGGATAGAATGACCAGTATCGCCCGGCGGTCGGTGGTCCACTCAACGGCGGCGATTCGCCGGGTTTCCGGATCTATCACCGGATCGATGTAGCGGCCGCCCCTGGTCAGAACCCGTCGCTGTCCTGTCTCATGGTTGAGAAGAATAATATCAGAGGATTCTAAGAACTCGTAGAGAAGGAAGGGCCGGGATTCCACGTAGACCGTCAGGCCGGGGATGTGGGAGACCCGGCCTGAAAAGGGAAGTCTCTGGAGTTCTTCTTCGCCAGCAGAAGTGATTCTGACCAGCCGGGTTGGATCGTCCATCCTCCAGCGCCGGGCGTAAAGGACCCCGGGTTCGCCGGCATCCAACCCGTTGTAAAACCGGGAAGTCTGGCGGGATGAAGTTTGCGATTCTGCCCGCAGGTGTTCCTGGTATTCTTGGCTTTTTTCTGTCTCTTCTTTTTCGGCCTGGATCATGTCCTTGTACAGGCTGCTGGGAATCCTCCCCGTGACAGCCAGGGAAGAAACGGTGAATCCCAGGAGGGGTAGGGGAAGCCAGGCGGTGCCGGCGTAGATTCTGCCCCAGGCTTCTTCGCCGTATTGGGTCCGCACATATTTTGCCAGGGCATATCCCATCTCATAGTGATCGGGCAGGATCTGCCGGAAGGATCCTCCTTTGACCCTGTAATAATTGATGTCCTGGGATGCCACCACCTCCATTCCGCGAAGAAACAGGGGTTCCCGGCCCCGGCCGAAGGATGTCAGCTCGGTTTCACGGTCCACCGCGTCCCCCTCATGAACCCAGGGGGGAAGAGCGGAAAACCCCGCCGCCAGGGCGTTGTTACCGAAAAGCAGGTACCCCAAGCCCAGGGTGCCCCGTCGCATCTGCTCCACCTGGGCCATGTGGCGGCCTTCGTGGACCGCCAGCAGCTGGTACCAGTCCCCGGGACCCAGGGATTCCATGGCGGGGGTGCCGAACCATTGGCTTTTATGCAGGTAGGGGGCCACATAACCGTTGGGAGTCATGGATCCCGTGGTGAGAACCACGGGCCAGCGCCTGGTCTTTTGGGATTCCTGGAACTTCAGGGCGGAATGGTATTCCTCCGCCCAGGCAAGAGCGGTCCGGGCATCCGCTTCAATTTCGGCAGGAAAGATGATTTGGAAATGGGGGGAATCGATCTGCCGCCAGGCCGTTCCGGGGGCTGTCTGGGCGGCCAGAGGGGCAAGCCCCAGGGCGCCCCAGAGGAAGAGGCCCGCCGCCAGCGAAAGGTGTTTTCGGTTCATAAGAATAGTTCTCCTTCGGCGAAAAACGCCACGGAGCCGCGGATCATGACCGACCCCTCCGGGGTGATCCAGCCTTCGATGGTGCTGGGCCGGTTGACAAACCGGCCCTGGTGGAGGGCCGTCACCTCCCCGGCGGGGATGAGTCCCTCCCGGTGAAGGCAGGCCAAGAGGGGGCCTGCGGCGCTGCCGGTGGCGGCGTCTTCCTCGGTTCCCTGGTTGTCCCAGGAACGGCATTCCAGGGCGGCGGGGTCAAAGAGGTAGGAGAAGTGAGCCCCCGCACGGTGTACCAGGCCCTCCAGTCTTCCGGGAACGATAACCATCTTCTCCAGTCCTTCGGGGGTGACGGGGATCAGCAGATAGGGAAGCCCCGTGGAGACGGTACGGAGGGGAAGACCGGAGAGAATTTCCTGTTCTTCCAGACCCAGGGCGGCGGCTAATTCGGAGCGGAGGCTGTCGGGTAAAACAGTCCCCCAGACCGGGGGGCCCTGGTCAAGGGTGACCCGGTAGAGCCGGCGGGGTTCAAGGCACTCCGATGTGAGTTCCACGGTGCGGTTCCCCAGGGTCAGGGTTATCCGCTGTTCCGCCCCCTCCGGAGCCTGCCTCCGGTGGATCACCGCCGCCGCTCCCAGCAGGGGATGCCCCGCGAAGGGCAGCTCTTCCTGGCGGGTGAAGATACGGGCCTGGTGTGTGTCTTCCCGGGGGGTTAGAAAAATCGATTCAAACTGATTTAATTCCCGGGTGATCTTCAGGAGCTCATCAGAGGGCTGCAGGGTGTCGGGAAAAACCACCGCCAGTCCGTTTCCTTCGGCGGGGCGGGTGGTAAAAACATCGACATGATAATAGCGGCTCACGGGCAGGCTCCTTGGGAATCAGGATCTATTGACCCCCTGTACCGGGGTCAACTCCAGAAATTCCTGATTTGTGAAATTCCCTCTCCCATCTTTTTCTAATAATGGGGCGGTTTCTGGTTTTCCGGGGCGGGAAGATTTTCTGCCAGTTCTTCCATCCGGCGCTTCATCCTCTCCATCTGCTCTATCATATATTCGATTTTCCGGTTCCCCTCCAGAACAACCTCGTTGAGCTGAAGGGTGTAATCTTCCAGATAGGCCATCCGGATTTCCATCTCTTCCACGCGTTTTTCATTCATAATCCTATTCTGCCTCCGGGGAGGCAAAAAGATCAACCAGGGAGAGGCTCCTTTCCAGGGCCCACCGGGTGGTAATGTCAAGAGAAGCCATGACCTGTTCCGGATTGTGGGCGTCAGAATTGGTCACCACCTGAACCGGATACTCCGCCGCCAGATCCCAAAACTCTTTAAGGGGATAGGGCTGCCGTTCCCCGCCGAAAAACTTAACCGGCTTTTTCCGCAGCCCCAGGCCGTTTATCTCCAGGGGAACGGTGAATTCCACGGAGGCGGCCAGGATATCCCGGGCGGCGGCCCGGCAATTGTCATCCCATGTAAAATAGCCTGCGCCGAAGCCGTCGGGGTGGGCCAGAAAGGCAAAGAGTCCCGACTCCATGGTGGCCGCGCTGTAATCGGCGTAGGCCCGCAGCTTCGCCGGAGAGTCCACCTCGGAGAGGTCGATCCAGTCCCCCTGAAAGGGTACCCAGTGGATTCCTCCCACCAGATAATCCAGGTTCCAGGTTTCCCGGATCTCCCGGTAGTAGTCAACGTAGGGTTTGTCGAATTCACACTCCAGGCCTTTGAGGATTTTCAGCTGCGGGAAGGCCTCTTGGGCGGCATCGATGGCGGCGATATAACCGGGCAGTTCATCCGGATCCATCCGGACCCAGTCCCATCGCCGGTCCGGCAGGGGCGTATGGTCACTCATGCCGAGTATCTGCGCTCCCTCCCGGATGGCCCGGGAGGCGTACTCTTTTACATCGCCCGAGGCGTGGTGACAGCGGTAGGTGTGGGTATGATAGTTGTTCATCCTGTCTCCTGTAATAACTCAAGATACCCCATTGCCGCGGCTTGGACAATCCTGTTCCTTTCACAGCCTGTTATGCTGTTACTTTCAAGAGAAACTTGACTCTGCCGGTAAAGCTGGTATATTACAAGCAGCGGTGTGCTTATTAACGGGGAACCGGTGGAATCAGAGTCTATCCGGCTCCCCCAATGACGGGAGGCATTTATGCCCGATAGAGAATTGGTAGATTGGCATCCCTATCTGGAAGAACTCTCTCTGGCCCTCTCCCGGGCGGATGATCCGGAGCTTATCAGGGAATTTCTTCAGAGCCTTCTCACCCCCAATGAGGTCCAGGAGGTTTCGTTCCGCTGGGCCCTGGTGACCCTGATCGAAGAGGGGATGAGTCAGCGCAATATAGCCAAAAAACTGGGCCTCAGTCTCTGCAAGATCACCCGGGGTTCCAAGGAACTTCAGAAGGAGGATTCTCCTTTTGCCGCCATGATTGATATCTACCGGAGGAAGGGCTCTTCCGGGGAATAAGCGGTTTGATGCCGGTGGTTATTTTCCCATAATCCATCGGAATAAAGGGGTTTCGTCGGGTTTCACCGTCAGACGGGCGGGGCCCTTACAAAAAATGATTCTTTTTCCAGACCCTTGAATTGACTTATCATTGTGTTAACACTATACATATGTATAGTGTTATGAGTAAAAATTCTTCTTTTCTGCAGCCCCTTCATTGCCGCTCCCGGTTTTCTCTGCTCCGGGGGGTTCTTTCTCCCCGGGAGATATGCCGGGAGGCCCGGGAGAGGGGGGCCTGGGCGGTGGGACTGGCGGACGTGAACGGTTTTTGCGGGCTCCCCGAGTTCCGCCGGGCCGCCGCCGAGGAGGGGCTGAAGCCGGTGACGGCCCTTCATCTGGCCTGGAAGGGCCGGGGGCTCCTGACCGCCTACTGCCTGGATCATCGGGGATACCAGCTGCTCAACCTGCTTCTCACCGAACTGAGCTGGCAGGAGCGGCGGGAAAGGGGAGGGCCGGTACCTCCCTTTCCTTTTGAGCTCTCCGGGGAAGAGGCCTTCGATCCGCTGCGGTTTTTCCTGCATCAGGGATGGCGGGGGCTGGCCCTGGCATCGCAGCATCCCGATGTGCTGGCTCTGCTGGCCAGCCGCACCGGGGAAAACCTCTTTGCCGCCCTCTACTACGGCCGGCCCTTTGCGGCCCTCCACCGCTGGGCCCGGCAGCGGGGTATTCCTTGTCTGGCTTTGAACGATGCGGTTTATCTGAGGCCGCCGCAGCGCCGCCTTTACACCCTCCTGCGGGCCATCGATGAAAACTGCGGCATGGACAGGCTTGACCCATCGGAGCTGATCGATGACTCCCATTTCTGGGCAGACGAAACCGCCCTGGAGGGGTTTTTCTCCGCCCTCCCCGGGGCCGTTGAGAACCAGCGCCGGCTGGCCGCCGAGGCGGCGGCGGATCTGCTTCCCCGGACCTATGTCTTTCCCCGGTTTGAAGGGCTTTCTGACCGGCAGGCCCGGGAAAAACTCCGGGCCCTCTGCCGGGCCGGGGCGCAGAGGCGGTACGGGTCATCGTGCCGGGACGGGGGGGGCGTTTCACCGGCCCAGGTGGAGAAGAGGCTGGCCTACGAACTGGACATCATCTTCCGGAAGGAGTTCGCCGGGTATTTTCTGGTGGTCCACGACATTGTCTCCCGGTTTCCCCGGACCTGCGGCCGGGGCAGTTCCGCCGCCAGCATTGTTTCCTATCTTCTGGGAATCACCCATGTGGATCCTTTGAAATACAATCTGTTTTTTGAGCGGTTTCTTCACATGGGCCGCCAGGATCCTCCCGACATCGATGTGGATTTCCCCTGGGACGAACGGGAACAGGCCCTGGCCTACGTTTTCCGGCGTTACGCCGGCCGCGCCGGCATGGTGGCCGACCATGTGACCTTCTCCCACCGGTCATCCCTGCGGGAGGCGGCCCGGGGATTCGGCCTGGGGGAAAAAGAGATAGGCCACATAAGCCGGCAGTGGCGCCGGAGCCGGTACGGTGAGGTTCCCATGGGCGGAGAAGGGCAGGCCCCGCCGGGGGATATCCCCGATTATCTGATCAGGGCGGCGGCGGCCCTGCGGGGCCTGCCCCGGCATCTGGGGACCCATCCCGGGGGAGTGGTGATCACCCCGGAACCTCTCTATCACTACACTCATCTGTTCCCTTCGGGTACGGGGGTTCCGGTCATCCCCTGGGAGAAGGACGGGGCGGAAGAATCGGGGCTGGTGAAAATCGATCTTCTGGGGAACCGCTCCCTGGGGGTTCTGCGGGACAGCCTGGAGATGGTGAATCTAAAAAGGGAAGCCCAGGGGCTTTCGGGGCTTACCTGGGAGGGGTTTTCCCCCCTGGAGGACAGGGCCACCCGGCGGTTTATCGAGACCGGCGATACCCTGGGAATCTTCTATGTGGAATCCCCCGCCACCCGGCAGCTTCTGAAAAAGATGGGCCGTGGCGACTACGAACATCTGGTGATTGCCAGCTCCATCATCCGTCCCGCCGCCAACCGCTGGATCGGTGAGTTCATCCGGCGGCTCAGGGGCGGCGGTTACGAGCCTCTTCCGGCGCCGGTGGAGGAGACCCTCCGGGAGACCCGGGGCATCATGGTGTACCAGGAGGATGTGGCCCGGGTGGCCATGGCGGCGGCGGGCTTTTCCGCCGTCGAAGCGGACGGCCTCCGGAAGATCCTCTCAAAAAAGGACCGGCATCTCCGGCTGGAGTCGTACCGGCTCCGGTTTCTTCAGGGCACCCGGGGGCGGGGCATCCCCGAAGCCCAGGGCGGGCTCCTCTGGGAGGGAATCCTCTCTTTTGAAGGGTATTCCTTCTGCAAGGCCCACAGCGCCTCCTATGCCCAGGTTTCCTACCGGCTGGCGTGGCTGAAGCTCCACTATCCCCTGGAGTTTTTCACGGCGGTGATCAATAACGGGGGCGGTTTCTACAGCCGGCAGGTATACCTCAATGCGCTCCGGCGGCAGGGGTTTTCCCTCCTTCCCCCGGATGTGAATCGAAGCGCCCTGGCTTACCGGACCGAAGAGGGGGCCCTGCGGGTGGGGCTGGGACAGCTTAAGGAGGTTCCCCGGGAGTTTCTTTGCCGCCTGCTGAATGACCGGAGCCTCCGGGGGGATTTTCGGGACCTTTCGGATCTGTTTCTCCGGCTTCAGCCCCGGTTCCCCGAGATGAGGGTGCTCATCCGGTCCGGCGCCCTGGACGGGGTGGCGGGGGGGCTTTCCCGGCCCCAGATTTTCTGGCTTTACTACCATCGAAGCCGAATTCTGGAAAACTGCCTCTTTCCCGTTCCGGTGGGCGGGGCGGAGGGCGGTTTCCCTGATTCCGGTGGGGTGACGGCGGGCTTCCCCCCCCTGGAAGAATATTCGGAAGAGCGGAAAATCGCCGATGAGGCGGAGCATCTTCAGCTCATCCTCTCCCGTCATCCCCTGGATCTCTATGCCTCACAAATCAGCGGGCTTTCCGCCCGGCTGGGCGGTGCTGTGGTGGATTCCCGATCCCTCTCCGAACGGGCAGGGAAGAAGGTCTGGATCGCCGGCAGCCTGGTAACCGAAAAAGAGACCCGGACCAAATCTCGACAGATCATGTGCTTTGTCAGTTTTGAAGATCCCCATGGAATTTTCGAGACGGTTTTTTTCCCCGATGTTTACGGGAAGTACGCCGCCCTCCTCATGGAAGAACCGGCCTTTCTCATCGAAGGAACGGTGGAGGAGGACTTCGGCATTTTCCAGCTTGAGGTGACACGACTCTTCTCTCTGTCAAACCCGGGAAGTTCAGGCCTCCCCGGGGGGTGAGCCGCCAGCTGTTCGAGTTTTGACGTTTTATAAAGCAAGTATGAATGAGTAATTTGCATGGCAAATTACTCCAAGATGATTTGACTTTGTCAAATCATCCACTGGACTTTCTGGTGAGCCGCCCCCCCCCCTTCAGATTTACCAGCTCCATTCCGATAGTGATAGGAAGAGAAGTTTTTTCAGGGGGGAGCGGTTGCGCTTACTGGTATTGACACAGCCCGGAGTCAGCCAAGGGCTGGCAGAGGTCCTGGGGGTTTTACGATCCGCAGGACTGGAGATTCGGGAACAAATCGTAACGTCTCAGTGGCACCGCAACCTGCCGGCGGAAATGGAGGAGGTCGAGAACCTGCTGGTTTCTTATGGGCCGGGCCAGGAACAGGAGGCCTGGCTACTCTTTACCCTGGGATGGATGAGGGGCCGCCGCGCCCCGGGGATGATCCTTCGTTTGCCATCCGTGTCGGACCACCCCCTGCAGGGAGATCTGCCCGCCGCCTCGGAGGGGGAAGAGGTTAAGACGTATTTCCTCCGGGAAAAGCGGCTTTGGGAAGAGCGGTGCCGCATCGAAAACGCCGAGCAAACCTTGAAAGAGAAGGGTTACTATTTCAATAAGGATGCCTTTGCCTTTGCGGTTTCCCGGGGGGACGTGGAGGCGGTGGAGCTCTTTCTTCAGGGGGCCCTCTCTCCGGATTCTCAGGATGCCTCGGGGACCCCTGTTCTCTGCCTCGCCGCCCGGAACCGTCATTTCCGGCTGGTGGAAATCCTGGTGGAAGCGGGGGCGGATCTGAATGGAGTCAGCCGGGACCGGGAGAGTACGGCCCTGATGGACGCCGCCGCCCGGGGAGACCAGGAGATTTGCGGCCTTCTGATTACTGCCGGGGCGGAAATCGACCGGGTGGGCAAAGATGGCCAGACCGCCCTGATGCTGGCGGTGGGAGCCAAGAGCGAGGAGGTCAGCCGCCTTCTCCTGGGGGCCGGGGCCGACCCGTATCATCGGGACAAACTGGGGATGAGTGCCCATGGATATGCCAAACTCTTTCGTCTGGAGGAGTTTTTAAGGCTCTGTGAAGGAATTTCGAAGGGTGAAGCGTAAGATTCTCCTGATTCTGGGACTTTTCACGGTCCTGCTTCGCTGTTGGGGCGGGGTGGTCTTCCACTCCCACCTGCTTCTGGGATGGGGGATCCTCTCTCTGGGTGAAATCCTCCTTTTCAGCGGCGCCTTCCGCCGTTCCCGGGGGCTTCTCCTGCTCTTCGGTTATACCGCCTCTGTTTTCGGTGTGGCCGGAGGTGCCGCCAGACTGCTGATCTCCCGGGCTCTTGGTTTTATCCCTGTACCGGTTTCGGCCCTGCCGGCGGCGCTGGTTCTCTTCATTACCCTGATTCTCTGGGAAGGGGGGGGGAAACGGTTTTCTTCCTGCCACGGCGATAGGCGGCTTGTTCTTGCCGAAATACTGACCCTTACCGCCGGATTGCTTTCCTTTTTCCTCCTCGTCTCAACTCTCTACCTCTCCGCTGACTGGGGGGTGGGGGATCCTCTGATGGGTCTGGCGTTGGCGGGAATCACCCTGCTCCGGTCCGTCCCCCTTCTTGTCGGTCAAACATCCCGGTTTCTTCTGGGACAGGAGTAATTGCTTCTATTAATCCCGGGATCCTTGACATCATGTATCCGTGTTGAGTATGTTTTTTCCATGAGCGAACCGAAAAAGATCAACATATTTCACATATACCGGAAGGATGGAACCTCCCTCTTTCTGCATCCCATGGGCAAATCCCGGTTTTTCCTGGAGCTCCTGGAGAGTACCGATGGGGGACGTCCCATGGAAATCAAAGGCCTTTACGGCAAGGAGCCCCGGGTTGAATCGTTGACTCTTTTCCGCAATGAACTCTATCGCCTCATCGAGGTAAATGTGAAAATGTGGGCGGGGGAGCAGCGGTTTCTCTTCCGCTTTCTTCTTTCCACGGGTTTTTTCCTGGTGACCTACTTTCTTCTTTCCATGCTTGTCAGGGATCCCCTTCCCATGGTTGATGAAATTCTGATTGCCTTCGGCGCTTCGGTGGCGCTGTTCTTTATCTTGGGAAGAAAGGCCCGGGGTTCGGATGTGGCCACCACCAAGAGGATCCAGCTCCGGGAGATTGTCGATCAAATTCGTTTTATTGAGAATCCCTTTCTCAAGAAGGTGGAATCCTACCTCCAGCAGAAGGAGGGACAGAACGAACAGGCCCTGGTGGAGACTTTCTGGTCCGGGGATAACCCCTTCCATACCGACCCTCTCGACGGGGAGGTGAAAGAGCTTCTGGGGTATCTTGAAGGACGTTTTGACAAAAAACTGGTGAATAAATTCGATAAATCCCTCAACCGGGGGATCCGGGAGAAACCATCGATCCGTTCTTCCTCGGGGAAGAAGCTGGATCTGCCCCTTCTGTCCACCTATGTAAGACTCAAGGAACATTGCCTGAACAAGTAATTACTGAAGGGGTTCGTTGTCATCCCGGAGGCGGTTCATGGCCTCCATCTGGGCATACATCTGCAGAGTCATGGTTAAGGTCTGCAGGAACTCCACCGCCGGTTCGTAGGTCGGATCCAGTCTGATCGCTGCCTTCCAGTACTGCAGGGCCGTATCCGTCTCTCCCGCCGCATACGCCTCCAGCCCCGCCAGGTAATAAGCGTCCACAAGCCGGCTCGTCTCTGCCCGACCCTCATCTCCCAGACTCATCTTGGCTTCCAGGGAAAACCGGTCAAAAGCCCGGGCCTGGGTGGTCAGGTCCAGGGTGTAGTTTACCAGGATACTGATATCCTGGAGGTCCAGCACCGAACCCACCGAGATTCTGGGATTGGCTCCCCCGTAGGAAAAGCCGGTTTGGGCGGAGAAGAAGGGGGTCACTTCGAGGTTGGCCCCCCCCGAGAGGTACCACTTTTCCGAGGGAATATCCGGGTCCAGCACAAAGGGCAGGTTGTAGTCAAAGGCCAGTAAAAGAGGCCGGAAGGGTGAGTAGGCAAAGCCTGCGGAGAAAAGGGAAGGAAGCGGATCTTCTTTGGCGGCCAGTCCGAGGTTTTTCACGGAGGCTCCCAGGGAGAAGTTTTTATCCCGGGAGCTGTAGGGTTTGAGGAAGTTGAACCGGGTCAGAATTCCCAGGTCAGCCATTCCCGAAAAAAGAGACTGGTCTTCGTAAAGCAGGGTGGGGACCACCCTGAAGGCGGCCTTCAGGTTGGTTCCCAGGGATACACCGCTGAAGTTGTAGCTGGAAAAGAAATTGTATGACAGATTCAGAAGGGCTACCCCTTCGGAAATCCGGGCGGCGGCGCTGGTTTCTCCCCAGGCATCGTAGGCGGTGAAGGGAATGTGCAGGTACTGGCCCGCCGCGCCTATTCCCAGGTTCCCGAACCGCCGGGTGAAGGCGATTCCCTCCAGGCTCGAGTCGGCTATCCAGTTGTTATGAATCAGAGAGAGCTCCGTGAGGGGGAGAAGGGCGGTGGCGGCGGGGTTTGAGGTCAGGGCTCCCGAGTCGAGGGTCACCGCCGTATAGGCGGTGCCCATGCCCAGGGCGCGGCCCCCCAGGGGAAGTTTCAAAATCGGGAATACCGTGAGGCCGGTGTTGGGATCGCTGAAATAGGAGCTGGCGTTTCCGTAGTAATCGGAAAAATCTTCCGCCGAAACGGTAAAAACAACGAGAAAGAGAAATGTTATCACCAGGGCCCGTTTAGCCATGAACTTAATATACTACCTTTTGGATCTTTTATCTATTCTCTTCATCGGCAAAGGCGGCTTCGGTCTGGATGTTTTTCTTTACCCACTATACAGTTACTGATAAAACTCTCCGTGAGAATCGGCTCAGAGGATCTTGAAAAACTGCCGATAATCCGAAAGACGGCGTCTCTGTGTCTCCTGGGTGAGAGGAACGCCTCTTGGGGAGGGCTCCGGGGAATTGTTTCAATTCAATCCTTCCGGGGAGTATTTTCCCTGTTTTTGAGGTAAATACATAGATGATAAAATGTTACCTTGTTATCAAACGGATGTCTTGACCGGTCTTCGGACCGGACATCATAAAGTGAGTGTGGTTAAGCTTTTGAGCATATGGCGGCCGGGAATCATCCTGTTTTTTCTCATCCTGATTTTCCTTCCCCCGCCTCTGGGCGCCAGGGGGCAGAAGGAAGAGGATCCTCTGTTGCTGGCGGCGGAGCTGATTGAGGCTAAAAAGTTCAATGAAGCCATTCTCATCCTGACCCAGGTTGCCAAGGAAGACCCCCACCGCTTCGATGAAGTTCAGATCGAACTTCGAAAAATCCGCTCCGCCCGGGAAACCATTAACGAGAAATATGAACAGCTCCTTGATACGTTTGAAGTCGATCTGGAAGAGGCTTATGTCATCATCAAGGACCTGGAAGATCTGGATCCCTACCCCAACGACAGAAGCCGGGATTCCATTATCCGTGCCCGGGAAACCGCCGGGTTTGTCTATAACCGGAACCGGTGGGAGCAGATCATGGAAGCGGCTTTGGCCCTTCTCATTCAGGGAGAATACCGGGGGGCGGTGGAAAAATATACCGAAGGATTCAATCTGAGCCGGGATATCTTCGAAGACGCCGGCTATGGCCTGCTGGCGGTGGAACAGGCGGATCGGCAGACCGAATCTCTCAGGGTTCTGATAAACCAGTTTTATGAGCTCATTGTCTCTCTGCAGCAGCATCGGGATCAGGAGGCACGGGCCTATAGCACCGCCCTGGGCAGTTCCGGTACGGCCTACGCTGAATCCTTCACTCCGCTGATCGCGGATATCTCGGAAATGTCCGCGCTCCTCACGGCCCTGCAGGAGACTTCCCGGTTTTATTTGAATTATGAGGAGAGCCTTCGCCTTGCCCGGGGGGACGGTAAGGAGGTTCACCATCTGATCTACCTGGCCCTTCTTATTTCGGGCCGTCCCGGTATTCCCGGCGGGGAGGGCATTTTCGGTACCCTGGGCCGGTTGTGGACCGCAACCCTGACCGACCTGGAAGAACACACCGAAACGTTACTGGCCCGTCGGTATCAATCGGGGCTGGACGGGTACGGGCAGAATCAGAGCGGGCAGGCCCGGCTGCTGCTGCAGGAATGCCGACAGCTGATTGGTCTTAATCAGCAAACCCTGGATGCCTGGTCACAGCCTCCCGCCGTTCTCAGGGGCGGTACGGCCGGAGAAGAAGATTTTCTTGCAGTCCTGGCGGACCGGGAGGAGGTAAACCGGCTTCGGGATGTTTCCGCCGAAGACTTCCTCCTGATGATTGATCAGGGAATCGCCAGAGATGATATCCACCGCCGGGCTGAAGCGGTGGAAACCTATCAGCAGGGACAGGAGATCCGGAGAGAGCTGAGGGAGGCAGGGGCCCTCCTCCGGGACCGCCGGGATTGGTGGACCGAAACCGAAGCCGGCCTTCTCGCTTCTTCGGCCCCTCCGGAGAACGCGGCGGCCCGGCGGGAAGTGTCCGAAACCACCGGGCAGGCTCTCGACTCCCTTCTGGATAGCCTTGAAGCCCGGGAGATTGCGCTGGTGGTGCACATGGAAGGGTTTGACCGTGCTCCTCTCCATGCCGCCCGGGACGCCCTGTCGGAACAGCTTTTTCAGGCCCGGGGATATCTGGATGGGCAGCCTCTGGTGGTGGGAACCTCGGAAATTCTGGCTCCTTATCCCGACAGGGCTTTAACGCTCCTCAACCCTCTGCCGGCCGAAATTGCCCGGATTTCCTCTTCCATGACCACCCTGCAGCTTCGGCTGGGGGCGGAACCCTTCCAGGATGAGCCCGAAATCGCCGCCCTTCTCGCCAGGGGCCGGCAGCTTTTGGAAGAGTTAGCGTCTTTCTCGGCCCAGATTACCTCTCTGCAGGCCCGGGCGGAACAGGAGGTATTCCTGGCCAACCGGTTCCGGCAGGAAGGAAATCAGAGACTCCTGGAGGCACGACGTCTGGTAAACCAGGGAGAGTTCGCCGGAGCCAAGGAGCGCCTTACCGCCTCTTCCGACCGGTTTGACCAGTCTCTGATCCACCAGGAAGACCCGGCTCTGCGGCGGATTCGGGATAACGACATTCCCGCCCTTTTTGAAGAGATCCGCGAGGCCGAGAACCGGCTGGTGATCCAGCAGGTGCGGCAGTATCTGACCCAGGGGCAGAGTCTCTACTCTCAGAACGATTTTGCCGCGGCGAACAGCCTTTTTCTCCGGGCAGAAACCCGGTGGGCCGACACCAACGGGGAGCCCAACCCCGAGGTGACCTACTGGCTCGAACTGACCCGGACCGCCCTGTCGGTCACCACGGGCCGGGAGATCCTGCGAACCGATCCCCTCTACGCAGAGATGTTCCAGTATCTCAACCGGGCTACCGAAGACTTTGAAAGGGGCCGGCGCCTTCTCTCGGTGGGGCAAACCGCCGAAGCCAACAGGGCCTTTGACAACGCCGAACAGAATCTTCTCCTGGTTCAGCAGTTCTTCCCCTTCAACAAGGATGCCCGGGTTTTAACCATAAGGATCGCCCAGCAGCGGGACCCCCAGGGATTTGTCGAGCTTTTTCGAAAAGACTTTCTTGAGGCCCGGGAAAAAATCGCCACCAGCCCCCAGGAAGCGTATGTGGAACTGAAGGACCTGGAGGCCCTGGAACCGCGCTATCCCGGCCTTCAGGCTGCCATCGAGGAAGCGGAGTACGCCACGGGCATCAAGGTTCGGCCCCCCGATCCCGCCAGAATTGCCCGGGCCAACGACCTCCTCCAGCGGGCTCAGCAGATTGTCAACAATAACGCCCGCACCGAATTCCCTGTGGCCCTTGCGTTCCTGGACGAGGCGCTGACCCTGAACCCCGGGTCCCAGGCCGCCATCCGGCTGAAAGACACGGTGGCCATCGCCATGGGAGGCACCACCACCACGGTCCTCTCTTCGGCGGACCAGCAGCGCTACGCCGAAGCGGTGGCGGAGTTTACCGCCGGGAACTATCTGCGGGCCCAGATTATGGTGGACATTCTCTTGTCGAACCCGGATAATCGAAACAACACCCGGCTCCTGGAGCTGAAAGAGAGGATTCAATCCGCCCAATGATGCCAGTACGAAGGCCGATGCTTGTTTTTTTTCTCCTCCTTCTCCTCGTCCTGCCCTCCCTGCTTTTCTCCCAGGATCTTTACTGGGAAGACCCTCTCTTTATTGTGGACCGGGGGGCGCGGTTTTCCCAGACCGTGGTGTCCGGGAATCAGATCATGGTCTTCTGGCAGGAGTCGGGAGAAACTGATGGGATGCCGGTGGTTTACCTGTCTCTTTCGGTGAGTGACGACGGTTTAACATGGAGGGAGAATCGACGGTTTTTGGGGCCCTTTTCCTTCACCGGTGAAGAGCTTCCCTTCTACAGTGCCGATCTGGCCTCCGACGGCACGGTGCGTCTGGCGGTTTCCGAACCGGATAACCGGATTCACGTCTATGAGTCCCGGGACAGCGGTGACAGTTTCCAGGAAGCCTCCGCCACCGAACCTCTCCCTGTCCGGGTTTCCCCTCGTTTTTTCCAGACCCGCCGGGGGGAATTTCTTCTTTTTGCCACCCAGACCCAGGTGAGCGGTGTGGCCAGCTCCCTGGGGATCAGTTACGCCCATTCCGTTAACGCCCTTTCCTGGAGCAGTTTTAACCCCTTGAGCCCCGAGCCGGGGGTGAGGGGGACCTTCCTACCCCGCCACGTCTCCTATCAGGACCGGGAGTATGTTTTTTATCAGGCCTTCAATCTGGGGACCATCTCTACTTTTCAGATCTACATGAAGCGCTCCGATGACGGGGGCCGTACCTGGGGCCCGCCGATTCACCTTTCCGGTTTTGCCGACCCCGCCGACGGGGTAGGGAACGACCCCTTCGGCTACGACAATCAGAGACCCTATCCCGCGGTGTCGGGGGACCGGCTCGCCATGACCTGGGAGCGCAGCCTGGCGGGACAGCAGAGCCAGGTTTTCTACGCCGAAATAGACGGGGAGGGCCGGTTCACCCTGCCTCCCGAGAGGGTCTCCCGGGGCCGGGATGTATGCCGTAATCCCCGGTTGATCTTCCATCGGGACCGGATCTATGTGGTCTGGTTCGACAACCGGGCCGGGGACAATCATGTGATCCTGGCCCGGCGGGAGTCGCTGTTCTGGGAATCCTTCGATATGACCCTGCTTATCAGGGGGAACTCTCAGTTTGCCGCCTTTATCCCCTTCAACAACGATCTCCATCTGCTCTGGGAGAACGAACAGGACCAGCGTTCCCGGCTTGTGCTGCTGGTGCCGGACCATTCGGTGTCCGCCCCGGTCCTGCGGGGAAGCGATTTTGTTCCTTCCCGGCCGGTAAACCAGGACCGGTTTACCATCCGCTGGAATTCTCCCGCCGATTCCTCCGGTATCGCCGGCTACAGCTACAACTGGGGCAGGATTCCCGGGGAAACTCCGCCCCGCCGCCTCATGACCCTGGACCAGAACCGGGTGGCGGAGGTGACAGTCCGGGAGGACGGCGAATGGTTCTTTAATCTGGCTGCCCAGGACTACGCGGGAAACTGGTCCGAAACAACCACCATCGCCTTCCACCGGGATACGACTCCGCCCGGGGCGGTATCCTTTATTCCCCCCGAGGAAGACGACCAGGGTTTCCTCACCTCCAATACCGGAACGGTCCGATGGGAACCGCCGCAGGATGATCCTTTCATCGCCGGGTACACCTGGCGCTACCAATTTCTGGCGGGACAAACCTATCAGGGAGACCTGGAGGGTTTTTCCCTGGCCAGTCCGCCCGGAAGGATCCTGGGTACCGAGCCGGAATCGCCCTTCTTTAACCAGGACAACGGCCTGTGGGCCCTCACCGTCCGGCCCTACGACGTGGCGGGAAACCTGGGAGAAGCTTCCACCCTCTTTCTGCGGATGAACAAGTACGTCCCGGTCACTTTCATCACCCAGGTGAGAAGCGAAGAGGACGCCCTGGGCGCCTATACCCTCTCGCTGACAGGCCGGGGGTTTTCCGTGGGGGGAACCATCGAAAGGATCATCCTTGACCGGGACAGGCAGGAACCTTACGATATTGTCATCGATGCCGAAACGGGGTTGTACCGGGTGGAGACCGACCGCTTTATCAGCGGTCCCCTGCTGGAAGAGGTGGCCACCGGTGATTACTGGGTCGGGGTGGTTCATCCCACAAGGGGGCTCCACTTTTCTCCCCGGCCCCTCTCCCTGACCGCCCTGGGGACCGTGAAATTCGGTGATTTTCAGCGGTCCCGGGAAGGGGATTTTACCGCCGCCCGGTCCAGCCGTCATACCTTTTCCTTCACCCTGGCTGTGGCGGCGGCCCTGGCGGTTCTCCTGGGGGGTATGGCGCTTCTGACCGCCCGCAGGCTGGTGGCGGTGGTGGGAGAAAACCGGACCCTGGAGAGGCAGGCCAGGGCGCTGATTACCGGGCAGGGCTGGACCCGGGAAGAACAGGAGGCCAGGTTTGAGGAGATTAAGAAGATGAGAACGGGATTACGTTTTAAATTTGCCCTTCTGGTTACCATTCTGGTCCTGCTGGTGGTGGCCATGGTTTCCCTGCCCCTGGCGTACCTGACCAACCGTACTCAGGAAGAAATCCTGGCCAACGGGCTGCAGCAGCGGACGGAAGTACTCCTGGAAAGCCTCGCTTCGGGAGGCCGGGCCTACCTGCCCACCCGGAACCTGCTGGAACTGGGAAATCTTCCGGGGCAGATGTCTGCCATGGGCCAGGATGCCCTCTTTGTCACCGTCACCGGTGAATCCGCCTCCGGCTCTTCCGAAGAAGAGGGGGTCGAGTGGGTCTGGGCTACCAACAATCAGGACCTGCTGGGGCAGGGAAGACTCAGTCCGGGGGGGCTGAAGCTGGAGGACGGTATAACCCCCCGGGTGAACGAACTGGCGGAGGTCCTGAACCAGGAAGCCGCCGCCCGGGTGAATGAAATATCCCGGGAGATCCTGCTGCTCAATCAGCAGGTGGAACCCCTGGTAGCAGAGTATATCCGGACCCAGAATCCCGAAACCGAGGAAGCCATCAATCAGATCCAGGAGCAGCTGCGGCTTCTCGATACCACCCTGACCGCCCGGCTGCTGGAGATTGGCAACGTGGTATTTTCGGTTCCCCCCTACGACCCGGGGTCCCTGAGCCGGGAGAACACCGAGTATGTATTTTACAAACCGGTTCTCTTCCGGCGGGAAGGGCAGGACCGGTATTACCGGGGAACGGTGCGGCTGGGGGTCTCCACCGAGTCGATCCTTCAGGATATCCAGGCCAGTCAGAGGCAGCTCTTTCTCATCATCGGTGTGGTGGCGGTGATCGCCCTGTTCCTGGGGATCCTGGGAGCCCTGGCTTTGGCCACCATCATCATAAGGCCTATCAGGATCCTCGTCCGGGGGGTCGAAGTGATCCGGGACGCCGACGATATTGCCAAGGAACTGAAAGAACATAAAATCAATACAAAAACCCGGGATGAACTTTCCGAGCTGGCGGAAACCATTAACCAGATGACTGGAAGCCTGGTGGACGCCGCCAAGGCCAACGAGATGCTTACCATGGGTAAGGATGTGCAGAAGCAGTATATTCCCCTGGATCCTATTCCCGGCCTGAATGCCAAGGGAACCACCATCAAGATTGATAATCCCGACGTGGCCATCTTCGGATACTACGAAGGGGCTCTGGGGGTATCGGGAGACCTTTTCGATTACAAACAGGTGGACCAGGAGCATATCGCCTTCATCAAGGGGGACGTGTCCGGTAAGGGGGTTCCGGCGGCCCTGATCATGGTTCAGGTGGCCACCCTGTTCACCTATTATTTCCGTAACTGGACCAGCCGGAACGATGAAAGGCTTATGCAGGGTAAAGCGGGGCTGCCAAAACCTGACATAGCCGGGCTGGTGGATCAGGTGAATGACCTCCTCGACTTCATCGGCGCCGGAAAAGCGGGAAAGTTCGCCGCCTTTGTGGTGGGATTTCTTAACATCAAAACCGGCCGCTGCGAACTCTGTCATGCCGGGGATAACCTCATCCATATTTACGACAGTGCCAAAGGGATGCACACCCGGGAACTGGCCACCCGACCCACGGCGGGGTCTTTCCCTTCGGATCTGGTGAAGATGCAGATGGGGTTTACCACGGAGGTGCAGGTTCTTAAAGCCAACGATGCTCTGATTCTCTATACCGACGGCCTGGAAGAGGCGGAACGGAAGTTTCGGGACGCTGATTTTAATCTCATCAAATGTCAGGAACCGGGTCTTAAAACAGGAGAACTTCACGATACCCATCCGGTAGGGAATGCCAATGAGGAACTGGGAAACGGACGGATCCATGAGATTGTCAACACCGTTTTCAGCCGGGGTGTGTATCATCTGGTAAAATATCATAACCCCGTGCAGAACGAGAGCCTCACCTTCGATTTTACCGGCTGTGAAGGGACCATTGAAGAAGCGGTGATCGCCCTCATGTCGGTGGAAAAGGTGTTCCGCATGTATCCGCATCCCGGCGCCGGCAGCCAGGACGAAATACGGATTGACCGTAAGCTCGATGATTTCCTGAAGGGACACTTCAAGGAGTACAAGTCTTACTTCCATCATCCCCAGGACAGGAAGGGGATACCGGAAGAGCAGCTGAAAACCTATAACTACTACACCCACGTCCGGGAAGATGGTCAGTACGATGACCTGACCATCATCGGGATCATGAAAAAATGAGAGAACCGGTCTTTTACTGCGACAGCTGCGGCCTTCCCGTTCCGGCGGGGGCGGGATTCTGCCCTCACTGCGGGGGCACCTTCAAGGGGGTCCGGTGCCCCTCCTGCGGATACCAGGGGGATGAGAAGAGCTTCATGAAAGGCTGCCCCTCCTGCGGATTCCTGGCGGAAGAACGGGGGACCTCGGGTTTAAAGGATTCTGCCAAAAAATCCAATAAGCCCCCGGGCTCTACCTTCCCGGATCAGGAAAAAGCCAAAAAACCTCCCCGGAAACCGCTCTCGGGGCTGGTCTATACCTTCCTGCTCCTTGGCCTGCTGGGGTTACTGGGGCTGTTTCTGGTTATCTTTGTTTTCCAGGTCATGAATTAACAGGGGCGGCTCGAAACAGAGGCGGTGCCGGAACCGGAACAGGATCTCCAGGAAGGGGCGGGATGCCAGGGGTGACCGCGTGAAATAGAAAAGATGGGAAGAACACCCGCAGTCGGAACAGCCGAAGCCGGGAATTTCCCTCTCCGCCGTACGGCCAACCTCCCCGGCCAGACGACACTCCAGATCGCCGCCGGTGTAAATGGGCACCCCTTTTCTCACCGCCGCCTCGGAGGTGAGATAATCGATGTGCCACCGTTTGTTTTTCCGCTTACGCAGGTGCCGTTCCACCCGGGCTTTCAGGCCCCGGCGGGCGCTGCCGGCATAGACGTACCATCCCTGGGGGAAATCTTTATTTCCCAGAGCACCCACCGTTATGGTCTTGTCTTCCTTCAATTCCAGCAGAATCAAGTAGACGCCGCAGTCTTTCGCCAGGGGTTCCCGGGGAGCCGGAAGAACCGGCAGGTCGGGATTAATGAGCCGGACCTCGCCTTCTTTGTCGGTGGCTAGGGAAACAGCGTGGAACTTCAGCATTCCTGAAAGGTCATCCATGGTTCCGGCAAAGGCAGGGTCGGTATGGAAGTTGGGCATGAAGGCCCGGGTGTCGGCGTGGTGGAGGATGAAGATCACATGTCCCTCCGCTGCCCCGGTCCGGGTCAGCTCCGCCAGCTCCTCCATGTGGCGGCGGCCTCTTTCGGTGGGGGCGTCGGGAAACATGGCCAATCCTTCTTCGCAGAGGGTGCAGGCTTTTACCTCCGCCAGAATCCGCCGCTCTCCCTCGGGGCCGGGCAGGACGATCTCAAAATCGAAGCGGCTTGCCCCCACGGTAACTTCCCGCCGGTACCGGAGAAGGCGGGGAAACAGAGCCGGCAGGACCAGCTCTTCGGTGATGTCATTGGCCCCGGCGGCGTGGAGGGGAAGGACTTTACCGCCATACTCCGCCGCCACCAGGGAATAGGCGGTGGCTCGGCCGGGGTCGCCGGAGTACCGGAGGATCAGGGGGCATCCGGGGGTGAAGATCTCCCAGAGCCGGCCGGGATTGGGGCAGTGGGCCTTTATCACGCCCCTGTCCGTTTCCGCCAGGACCAGAAACCTGTTCGGTCGGCTGAGAAACCGTCCTGAAACAAGAACCCCCGGGGAAAGCGGTT